>Ga0207864_1000626_pt1 | contig 46552 bp, 33 predicted proteins | sample HigsolmetaAR202D_FD_184834 | JGI IMG/M metagenome (GOLD analysis project Ga0207864, IMG submission 184834) | Ionic liquid and high solid enriched microbial communities from the Joint BioEnergy Institute, USA - AR20-2-D (SPAdes) (version 2) ...
GGCGGCGGCGCGCACGCGCGCGTCCTTCGATGCGAGGAGCTTCGGCAGCCGATCGTGCACGCGCGCGAGCGACGGAGGCGCCGACGGCGGCGACGACGGAGGGCCCGCAGGCGTCGAAGAAGGACCTGCGGAAGAAGAGGAAGCGAGGAGCGATTGCTCGAGCGCGCGGCTCGCCGCGCCGAGCACGTGCGGATCGTCCTCGCGGTTCCAGAGGTGGACGAGATCGGCGAACCGCGCCGGCGACGCGATCTCGCCGAGGGCCACGAAGGCGGCGACGCGCAGATCGGCGCGCTCGCTCTCCGCCCGCGCGAGGGCGACGAGATCGGGCACCAGCGCGGCCGCGTCGAGGTTGCCCGCGACGTAGGCAGCCCGGCGTCGGACGGACGGGTCCTCGTCCGTGAGCGCCGCGCGCAGGATGGCCTCCGAGCGCGTGCGCTCCTTGCCGCCGAGATCGCGCGGGCGCGCGGAGAGCTGGATCGCCCACAAGAGCGCGCCGCGCACGGACGGGTCGGGATCGTCCGCGAGGCTCGAGAGGCGATCGAGCACGAACGACGTCGGCGCGAAGGCGCCGAGCGTCCGCGTCGCCGCGACGCGCACGGCGGCATCGGTCTTCGACGCGACGAGCTCGACGAGCGCGTCGCGCTCCCACGCGTCGTTCGGCTCGATCGAGCCGGCCGCACGCGTGCGCACGTCGACCGGCTGGGACTCGTCGCGCGCGATCCCGAGCAGGAACCTCGTGACCTCCGGGGCACGCACCTCGGCGACGACCTGGATGACGCCGCGCGGATCGTCCGCGAGCAGGACGCTCGCGTGCTCGAGCACGTCGGACACGGGCAGCGTGCGGAGGCGGCGCGCGAGCCTGGCTCGCACGGCGCGATCGCGCTCGGTGAGCGCGGCGAGGATGCGCTCCTCGGCGTCGCTCGCCAGCTCCGCGTCGAGCGCTCGCCAGGCGAAGCTCGCGGCGAGACGCAGCTCGGTGTCCTCGTCGCGCGCGAGCGCGCGGAGCGTGCGGCGGACCTCCGCCTCGCCGATCTCCGCGAGGTAGCGCACCGCGCCGAGGAGGACCTCGCGCGAAGGCTCGTCGGCGAGGACGGCGAGCGCCGCGTCGCGGCCCGCACGCGAGCGCATCTCCGTCAGCGCGGCGAGCGCGGCCGTCGAGTCGTCCGCCGACCTCGTGATGAACGGCACGAGGCGCTCGGCGGCGCTCTCGGCGCCCATGCGTCCGAGCGCGGCGATCGCCGCGGCGCGCACCGGCGGCGCGACGTCGTCGCCGAGGAACGTCGACGCGATCGTCTCCTCGAGCGCCGGGAACGCCAGGCCTCCTGCCGCCGAGATCGCCGCGACGACGACGGTCTCGTCCTCGTCGAAGAGGCGGCCGTGCACGTACGGCATCAGCCACGCGTTCCGGAAGCCGCGTCCCATCGCCTGGAGCAAGAGCGCGCGCTCCGCCGGCGTGTCCGCGTCGCGCGCGACGTAGAGCAGCGCGAAGGCGGCGCGCTCGGCGATCTCCCACTTGGCGCCGTACGCCCTGCCCGAGAGCGCGCCGAGCGCTCGATACGCCGCCACGCGACCACCGAGCGTCTTCGCGTCGTGCGCCGCCCGCACGAGCGGCTCGAGCGCGTCTTCGGGTCCGAGCGTCTCCGCCTCGAGGGCACGGACGATCTTGCGGACGGCGTCGGCCGCGTCGGTGTCGGTGTCGGTGTCGATGGCGATGTCGGCAGCGGTATCGGCCACGTTCGAGCTCCAGGCGAAGAGGGTACACGGACCGCGCGCCGAGAGCGGCCCGAGACTCGGGCTGTCCGCCGCGCCCGAGCGCGCTCCGGGCGCCGCGGGCGCATGCCGTATCCTCTGATCCGATGCCCCCGGATCCCGATGAGACGCTGACGTTCGTTCCGAAGGAGACGGCGTCGGAGGACTCGCCGAATCCCGTGGCGATCGAGCAGGCCGCGGCGACGTTCGGGCGCGCCCCGAAAGAGCGCTACGAGCGCCGTCGCGTGCTCGGTCGCGGCGGCATGGGCACCGTCGTCCTCGTGCACGATCACAACGTCGGGCGCAGCGTCGCGCTGAAGGAGCTCAACGAGGACGCGAAGGACGACGACGCGCTCGCACGCTTCGCTCGCGAGGCGCGCGTGCAAGGTCAGCTCGAGCACCCCGCGATCGTCCCCGTGTACGACGTCGGCACGAACGCGAACGGCAAGCCGTACTTCACGATGAAGCGCGTGCGCGGCAAGTCGCTCGCGCAGGTGCTCGCGGAGCGCGCGGCGGGGAACGAGGCGGGCTACTCGCGGCGCAAGCTCCTCTCGGCCTTCAGCCAGCTCTGCGCGGCCGTCCACTACGCGCACGAGCGCGGCGTCATCCACCGCGACATCAAGCCGACGAACATCATGCTCGGGCCCTACGGCGAGGTTTACCTCCTCGACTGGGGCGTCGCGAAGATCGCCGGCGAGACCGTCGCGGGCGAGGCGCCGACGAGCGACCCGAAGGTCGACCCCGGAGTCGACGCGGACGTCGAGGCGAAGGTCGGCGTCGGCGCCGCCGCCGACATCACCGGCCTCGGCACCATCATGGGATCGCTCGTCACGATGGCGCCCGAGCAAGCCGTCGGCGGCGAGGTCGACGCACGCGCGGACGTCTACGCGCTCGGCGCCGTCCTCTTCGAGATCCTGACCGGTGAGCCGTTCCATCCGCGCGACGAGGCCTCCGAGGTCATCGCGAAGATCATCGCGGGCATCGAGGCGCGGCCGAGCGTCCGCGTGCCGAACGCCGACGTCCCGCCCGAGCTCGAGGAGCTGTGCGTGAAGGCGACGAAGCTCCACCCCGCCGATCGACTGCCGTCGGCGATGGCGCTGCGCGACGCGATCGAGGCGTACCTCGACGGCGATCGCGACCTCGAGCTCCGCCGCGAGGGCGCGCGCAAGCACGCCGAAGCCGCCCGCCGCGCGGCCGACGAGGCGCTTCGCCCGCGCGACGGGAAGGACGGCGCCGACGGAGCGAAAGAGGAGGCCATGCGCGCGCAGGCGCTCGGCGAGGTCGGCAAGGCGCTCGCCCTCGATCCCTCGAACAAGGAGGCCCTCGCCACGCTCGTCGACCTGCTCACGAAGCCGCCCGCCGTCACGCCCGCCGAGGTCGCCGCGGAGAACGCCGCCGACGTCCGCAAGAACATCCGGCGCGGCGGCATCGCGGGCGCCGTCCTCTACGGGTACATCTCGCTGAACGGCGTCGGGACGTGGATGCTCGGCGTGAACGACGAGCGCATCTTCGCGACGGCCCACGTTCTCTGGGCGCTCGCGTTCGTCGCGGGCGTCGTGACGGCCCTCCGGCCGTCGTACCCCGCGCTCTTCGTGATGTTCCTGCTCGGGCTCGGGACGAGCACGTACATCACGAGCGTCTACGGTCCCTACCTCATCGTCTCGACGCTCATCGCCGCGCACGGCGTCCTGTTCGCGTTCGTGCGCGACTGGCCGCTGCGCATCGCGATCATCGTCCTGTCGGCCGTGGCATGGACCATCAGCGTCTTCGGCGAGGCGCTCGGCCTCTTCCCGACGACGGTGCGCTTCGTGGACGGCGGCATCCAGATCCGCTCCGTCGTGATCGACTTCCCGACGACGAGCACGACCATCTATCTCTACACGTCCGTGCTCGCGGGGATCGTGCTGCCGGCGCTCGTCGTCGGCGCGCTGCGCTCGGCATATCACCGCACCGAGCTCGCGATGCGCGTGCAGTCGTGGCAGCTCCGCCGCCTCGTCTCGGACGGATCGGCGCGCGATCCTCGCGGCTGATCGATCCGAGGCCGCACGCGGCGCTGCGCATCTCGTCCTGCCGTCGCTCGCACCGTTCGCACGCGACCGCTAGGTCGGCTCGCGCGAAGACGCCCGCGCTCGAGCTCGCTCCCCTGCTCGCTCGGCGCGCATCGTCCGTGCTACGGTCCCGTCGTGGATCGCGCCGCGCTGAACGCGAAGTTCGACCGCCTCCTCGCCCTGCGCGGGGATCCCGTCAAAGGCCTGCCCGCGACCGAGTGGGCCGCGGCCCTCGAGAGCGTCCCGCGCGACGTCTTGATGCGCGCGGCGATCGACGTCATTCGGAGCCTCGTCCTCGAGGAGTGGGCCGATCGCCGGAAGGACGATCAGCGTCCGCAGAAGGCGCTCGACGCGACCGAGGCGTGGCTCGCGTCTCCGACGCCGGAGGCGCTCAAGGCGGTCAAGAACGCGGCCAAGGACTGCACGGCGGCACGCAACGAGACGTTCGGCGACGGACACCGCGTCCCGCAGGCCGCGCGTCACGTCGCTTGGGCGGCGGGCGCGGAGGACGCGTCCGGCATCTTCGAGGCGATCCAGAGCGTCGAGGAGGAGCTCCTCGCGCGCATCGCGCTCTTCTCCGAGTACCACCGCGGGCCGGAGCAGCGCCGCGCGATCGCCGACATCCTCAAGAAGCACGTGCTGCCGCCCGAGCCCGTCGTCGAGGATCCCGATCCCGCGCCGCGCGCCTCGGCGGATCCGGTCCCGTACAGCGCGGACGGGCACTTCGAGCTCGGACAGCGCCTGATCCACAAGAAGTTCGGCGAGATCCTCGTCACCAGCGTCGGCGAGACCTGGATCGAGGTGACGCTGCCGGACGCGAGCAAGAAGCGCCTCGCTCACAAGCCCTGATCCCGGTTACGCGAAACACCCGTAGGCGGGCCGCGAACGGCTAGAAAAGCGCGGCCTCACGTTGCTCCATCGCAATCTTCTGCTACGCCTGCATCGCGATGGATTGGGGGCTCCCCGTGCGGACAATCCTTCGTTCGCTCCTCCTGGGATGGGTCGCGACCTCGGCTCTCGTCGGCTGCACGGAGCTCAAGCACGCGACGCCCGAGGCGGCGAACGATCCGGGCGATCCGGAGGACGCCGAGCCCGCCGAGGAAGCGGAAGGCGACGCGGACGGAGACAGGAAAGGCGACCGGTCGAAGACGAAGGAGCCTCGCGCGCCGGAGAAGCCGAACGGGCCGATCGACGAGGGCGGAAAGCCTGCGCCGACCCTCGTCGAGGAGCTCGTCACGGGACGGAGCCGCCTCGGCGCCCGCTCGCACCAGGGGTTCCGGCCCTGGCGCTCCGGCCTCGCCGTCCACGACGGCCGCCTCTACTGGGTCGAGGGCGGCACGCAGCCGGGCATCTACTCCGCGCCCGTGACCTGCAAGTCGGAGAGCTGCGTCGACAAGCTCGCGAAGCTCACGAGGCCTGCGTCGTTCACCGCGACGGACACGGCGATCTGGGTGGCGGACACCAACGTCCTCAAGAAGCTCGAGTTCGCGCCGGGATCGGAGCTCAAGACCGTCGCGAGCCACAGCAACGACATCGTCAACCTCGCCGTCAGCGGCAAGGACGTGTTCTGGACGGCGGGCTCCTCGAGCGCGATCCAGTGGACGAACGGCGGAGGCTCGACGAGCACGCCCATCTACTCGAACGGCACGCCCGTCGGGATGGCCGTCGCCGGCTCGAGGGTCTTCTGGGTCGGCGTGGACATCTCCGGCCTGAACGGCTTGCTCCAGAGCGTGAAGACCGACGGCACGGGCGCGCGCGGCGTCGCCGACGTCGCCGGCGGCTTCCACGCCATGGGCGGCAACGACACGTACCTGTACTACGCGAAGGGCCGGCCCGCCGCGATCCACCGGCTCACGGTCGCGACCGGACGCGACGAGGTCGTCGCCGAGGACGCCCTCGGCGTCGCGGAGATCGTGCTCGACGCGACGCACGCGTACTGGGTCGAGCCCGGCGACGGCCCGGATTTCCTGAACGGCCAGGTCCGCCGCGTCGCCCACGACTCGACGGAGCCGGAGACGCTCGCCGTCTCGGTCGTCCGCCCGATCGCCCTCGCCGTCGCGCCGAAGCGGGTCTACGTCGCGAGCGCCGGCACGCCGTCCGCCGACTGGAACGACGGCAAGATCCTGCAGATCTCCCTCCCCTGACGCCGTCCGAGCCCTTTACGTCGTATAATCCGCGCACGAGCACGAAGAGCCGCGTGACGAGCAGAAAGCTCGACCATCGGCTCGTGGCCGATCCGCGGCCGAGCCGTCGCTTCGTCACCCTCGCTCTTCCCTCATCCGTTAGGATGCGGCACGTGAGGCGAGACGTCATTCTCGAGACGCGATCCCTCGGCTTCCCGTGGGAGACCGCAGATCCTTTTCTCTTCTGCGTCCACCACGACGACAAGTACCCGAGAGGAAACGAGCAGCTCGGCCCGGACGCGTCGCTCGAGGGGCGTGACCTCGGACAGGACTTCGTCGGCAAGGACGGATGGCGCATGTACCACGGCGAGGTCGTGCCGGGGTTCCCCCAGCACCCGCACCGTGGCTTCGAGACCGTCACGATCCTTCGGAGCGGATACGTCGATCACTCCGACTCGCTCGGCGCGACGGCCCGCTTCGGGCCGGGCGACGTCCAATGGCTCACCGCAGGCCGAGGGATCCTGCACTGCGAGATGTTCCCGCTGCTCGAGCGCGACAAGCCGAACCCGCTCGAGCTCTTCCAGATCTGGCTGAACCTCCCGAAGGAGGACAAGCTGGTCCACCCGCACTTCTCGATGCTGTGGGCGCGCGACATCCCGGTCGTGCCGTTCACGGACGACGCCGGGCGAAAGACGGCCGTCACCGTCATCGCCGGCCCGCTCGGCGACGCTCGCCCGCCCTCTCCGCCTCCGCGGTCGTGGGCGTCGCGGCCCGACACGGGCGTCGCGATCTGGACGATCCGCATGGACCCCGGCGCCACGTGGGAGCTCCCGCCCGCCACGACCGCCGGCGTGAACCGCACCATCTACTTCTTCCGCGGCGCGACGCTCGCGGTCGCCGGCGAGGTCCTCCGATCGTACGGGGCGGTCCGGCTGCGGTCCGACGCGGCCGTCCGGCTCGAGGCCGGCCCCGAGCCCGTCGACATCCTCCTTCTCCAGGGGCGCCCGATCGGGCAGCCGGTCGTGCAGTACGGGCCGTTCGTGATGAACTCGCGCGCGGAGATCGAGCAAGCGATCCTCGACTACCAGCGCACGCGCTTCGGCGGATGGCCATGGCCGAGCGACGCTCCGGTGCACCCGCGCGACGCGGGCCGCTTCGCGAAGCACGCCGACGGGCACATCGAGCGGATCGACGCGGAAGGCCGGTAGCGCGCCGTCCGGGCCTGCGCTCAGTCCTGCGTGCGCGGGTCCCAGGCCACCGCCGCGCCCTCGTCGAGAGCGTCGAGGCGGCTCATCGCTTCGGCGGAGAGCTCGAAGTCGAAGATCGCCGCGTTCTCGCGGATGCGCTCCTCGTGCACCGACTTCGGCAAGACGACGTTGCCGTGCTGCACGTTCCAGCGGAGGAGCACCTGCGCGGGCGTCTTGCCAACGCTCTTCGCGACGTCGACGACGACCGGATGATCGAGCCTCCTGCCGCGCGTGAGCGGGCTGTAGGCCTGGACGACGATGCCGTGCTTCTTGCAGAGCGCGACCGTGTCGCGATGCTGGAGGAACGGATGCAGCTCGATCTGGTTCACCTCGGGCAGCTCCTTCGCCGTCGAGAACAGCTCTTCGAGGTGCCGCACGAGGTAGTTGCTGACGCCGATCGAGCGCGCGCGGCCGCTCTTCTTGATCGCCTCCATCGCGCGCCACGTCTCCGCGCGCTTGCCGCCGACCGGCCAGTGCACGAGGTAGAGGTCGACGTAGTCGAGGCCGAGGCGCTGCAAGCTCGCGTCGAACGCACGCAGCGCCTTGTCGTAGCCGTGGTCGTCGTTCCACAGCTTCGTCGTCACCCAGATCTGGTCGCGCGGAACGCCGCACTCGCGTACGGCCGCGCCGACGTCGGCCTCGTTGCCGTAGATGCGCGCGGTGTCGACGTGCCTGTACCCCAGGCGGATCGCCGTGAGCACGGCGTTGCGCGTGACGGCGCCCGCGGGCGCCTGCCATACGCCGAGGCCCACCTGAGGCATCTTCGCACCGGAGCGAAGCGGAACGGTCGCCGTCGTGACGTCGGTCATGCGACCCATAGTGAAACGGGTGGACGTCACCGTCCACCCGCTCCACGCATTCGGTTCGATCGATCGCGGTCGCGACGATCGAGCGTCGCAGTCGTCGCTCAGCCGATCAGGCGCTGCACTCGTCGACGAGGCTGTAGAGCTTCGGCGCGTTGCCCGGAGCCGTCGACTCCGGCACGAGCGTGAAGATCGGCGCGTCCTTGTACTGCCGGCCGGCGTCGACACCGAGGATGAAGGACTCCGTCTTGCCACCGTGCGTGACGGTGACGCGGCGCTTGCCCTTCTCGGTGCCGTCGATCTTCGTGACCTTGTACGTCGCGTTCTGCGTCCGCCAGTCGATGTCGCCCGTGGCCTCGTCGTAGTGGAGGTAGCCCCACTTGGCCTTGCCGTTCGCACCGAACTCGACGCGGACCGCCGGACCGTAAGCGCCCTCGGCGCGGGCCCAGAACGTCAGGCCCTGCTCGAAGAACTTCTCGGTGCCCGTCCAGTTCTGCCACTGGGAGTCCTTGATGACGAGGAGCTCGCCCGTGAGGCTCCGCAGCGTGAGCGACTGCGCGAGGGCGACGCGGATCGGCTCCGCCCACGGGCTCGTCCGGATCGTGTCGCGGAAGGCACCGCACGTCATCACCGCGTGCGACGCCTCGTCGGCGATGAACCAGAGGTAACCGTACTCGGTCTCGCACGCGTACTGCGCCGCGAGCCGCTCTTTCGACCAAGCGACGGCGTTCTTGTAGTGAGCCAGCGCCTGGGCGTACTTGTCCGAGCCGCACGCCTCGAGGGCAGCTTCGTCGGTCGCGATGTCGTCGACCCGCTCCGCGGTGTCCGCGGAGGAGGCCGCGCATCCAGCGGCCAGAGCCAGGAGAAGGGAGGAAGAGAAGAGAACCGACAGGCGAGGAAGGAGCGAGGTCGTCATGTTGATGTGGGACCTTGTAGTCCCAAGTCCGCCACACGCAACCTCGGACGAAGTGATTTTTTCACTTTGCTCGGAATGCGCAGCGCGCGCCGTCCATCTCGATCCCGCGCGTTCTCGATACGGGCAAGGCGCCGTGCGGCGGGCGGTGCGACCGATCCGGCCGACGACGTCTCGGGGCTCGCACGAGGCCCATGGCAGAACGGGTGGACGTCACCGCCCACCCGTTCCACGCGCTCGGTGCTCGCGACGATCGAACGTCGTCGTCGGCGATCAGCCGATCAGGCGCTGCACTCGTCGACGAGGCTGTAGAGCTTCTGGTCGTCGACGTAGCCGTCCGCGACGTCCTCCGGGAGCCCCTCGGGGGTCAGCGTGAAGATCGGCGCGGACTTGTACTCCCAGCCCTCCTCGACCCCGAGGATGAAGGACGTCGTCTCGTCGCCGGAGGTGACGGTGATGCGGCGCTTGCCCTTCTCGGTGCCGTCGACCTTCGAGATCGAATAGGTCCCCTGCGTCTCGACGGTCTTGACCGTGTCGTCCTCCCACCCGACGGAGAAAGACGTGGTCGTGCCGTCGGGGTGGAACACGATGGTGGTCTTGGGACCGAGCACGCCCTCGGAGCGCGCCCAGAACGTCAGGTCACCCTTCTCGAAGAGCGTCTCGGTACCGGTCCAGTTCTGCCACTCCGAGTCCTTGATGACGAGGAGCTCGCCGGTGAGGCTCCGCAGCGTGAGCGACTCCGCGAGCGCTTGGCGGAGCGGCTCCGCCCACGGGCTCGACTTGATGGTCTCGCGGAAGGCACCGCACGTCATCACGGCGCGCGACGCCTCGTCGGCGATCGACCAGAGGTAGCCGTGCTCCGTTTCACAGGCCACGCCGCCGGCGGCGAGGCGCTCCTTCGACCAAGCGACGGCGTTCTTGTAGTGCGCGAGCGCCTCGGCGTACTTGTCCGCGCCGCACGCTTCGAGGGCGGCTTCGTCGGTCGCGACGTCGTCGGCGCGCTCCGCAGAAGCGGCCGAGCATCCGGCAACGAGGGCAAGAAGGACGGACGAGGAAGCAACGAGGATCGAAAGGCGAGACCGCAGCGACGTCATGTGGGTTTATGTAGTAGCCAATCCGCCATGCGCAACCCCCGATCGTTCGGCTTCTTTCGCTTGGTGCGCGGAGGATTCCTCCAATCGAGAAATTTTCTGCGCAACGGACAGGCCGTTCGATCCGAACGAAATGGTCGCGGACCGCCGCTATCTCGATAGGGCCTCGCTATCCTGACCAGGCATGCGCGTCCTCGCCGCCGACGACGATCCGGGCATCCTCGCCGTGCTCGAACGTTCGCTGAAGGGCTGGGGCTACGAGACCCTCACGGCACGCGACGGCGCGGAGGCATGGAGCCTCCTCAAGCGCGCCGACGCTCCGCGCATCGCGATCCTCGACTGGGACATGCCGAAGATGAGCGGCCTCGAGATCTGCCGGCTGCTCCGCAACACCCCGCACGGCGAAGAGGTCTACGTCGTCATGCTGACGGGCAGGCAGCAGAAGGACGACCTCATCGAGGCGCTCGAGGCAGGCGCGGACGACTTCTTGTCGAAGCCGTTCCACCCGCGCGAGCTGCAGCTCCGGCTCGCGAAGGGCGTCTCCTTCCACGCGAGCCGCGCCGCGGTGCAGGAGCAGGCGGTGCAGGAGCGCGGCGTGCTGCCGAGCGGAACGGTGCTCGGCGGCAAGTACCGCCTCGAGCGGCAGATCGGCGAAGGCGGGATGGCGAGCGTCTGGCTCGGCGTGCACCTGTCGCTCGGGATCGACGTCGCCATCAAGTTCATGAAGCCGGACGTCGCGGAGACGCCGGACTACGCGAGCTTCGAACGCGAGGCGCGCGCGCTCGCGCTCTTGCGCAGCGAGAACGTCGTCCGTGTCTACGACCACGGCATCGCGCACGACGGATCGCCGTACCTCGTCATGGACTTCATCTCCGGCGAGTCGCTCGGCGCGCGGATCGAGCGCGAAGGTCCCCTCCCCACGCACGAGGTCGCGTCGATCGTGGATCAGATCTCGCGCGCGCTCACGGAGGCGCACGCGCGCAACATCATCCATCGCGACGTGAAGCCGGAGAACATCCTGCTCGTCGACGATCCCGAACGACCGGAGGGCGTGGCCAAGCTCGTCGACTTCGGGCTCGCCCGTTCGCTCCTGAACAAGGCGACCACGGACGAGAACGGCTTCATCTCCGGAACGCCGAGCTACATGTCGCCCGAGCACCTGCGCGCGCAGGTCCCGCCGAATCCGCACCTCGACATGTGGGGCCTCGCCGCGACGGCCTTCGCCGCGCTCACCGGCACCCTCGCCTTCGACGGCGACACCATCGCGGAGATCATCAGGAAGGTCTGCGGCGGCCCCGCTCCCATCCCGTCCACGGTGAACCCACGGCTGCCGCCCGAGATCGACGCGTGGTTCGCGAAGGCGTTCGCGCGCTCGCCGGAGGCGCGCTTCGCGACGCCGCGCGAGCTCGCGGAGACCTTCACGAGCGCATGCGCCGCCGCCCGCACGGAGCTCGTGAGCCTCGGAGAAGCGGACATCGGAGTAGCCTCCACGCTCACGGTGCCGGCCGACGAAGTGGCGCCGACGGAGCGCGCGCCCGACGCGAACGACGCGGAGTGAAAAAAGGACGCTGCGGCTGAGCTTCGTCGTGCGCCGCGCCGCGCGGCGCCGAGGATGCGGCCCCCTTCCGCTCGACACCGCGCGCCGTCTGTGCGAATGAGGGCGTGCTGTCTCATCCGAGTGAGCAGCACCGCAGCTTCGTCGCCGCACGACTGCGCGGACTTCCGGCGGATTACTCCCGATCCCCGGTCGTTCCTGGACGAGGGTGACCGCCGCACGTGACTGGCGACGCACTTGCATAGGGCCGGCGACCTCACATGACAGGCAAAGTGCTCAGCGATGTCGATATCCTCCGCGCGCTCCAGGAGAGCCCGTGGGAGACGTTGATGCGCGAATGCGCGGCGCATGCCGGAAGTGGGGATGCGGCGCAGAACGGGCAGGTGCCTGCGCCGTCCGCGCGTCGCGGCGCGCGCAGCGCGCGTTCGACGAAGCCGTCCGCGTCGCGTGAAGTTCCCGCGCCGCGGCCCTCGACCCCGTCGCTCTGACCGCCTCGAGCCGGCCCCATGCTCGGGACCGAGATCGAGCGGAACCGCCAGCAGAACCGGCTCGCCACCGGACGGCCCGTCTGCGAGCGCTGCCGCCGGCCGACGAGCGCCTGTTGGTGCGCGCACCTCCGTTCGATCGAGACGAGGACGAAGCTCGTCATCCTCCAGCATCCGCGCGAGCGGCGCGTCGCCATCGGCACGGCGCACATGGCGAGCCTGTGCCTGACGCGCTCGGAGGTCCACGTCGGCGTCGAGTGGGGCCTCGACAGCCCGCTCGCGCGATCGCTCTCCGATCCGGAGCGACCGGCGATCCTCCTCTATCCAGGCGAAGGCGCGATCGACATCGTCCGCCATCCGCCGCCCGGACCTGTGACCCTCGTGGTCGTCGACGGGACGTGGGCGCAGACGAAGAAGATGGTGCGGAAGAGCCCGCTGCTCGCCGCGCTGCCTCGCTACGCGTTCGTGCCGCCGCGGCCGAGCGAGTACCGCATCCGCAAGGAGCCGGACGCGACGTCGGTCGCGACGATCGAAGCCGTGATGCACGCGCTCACGGCGCTCGAGGGCGATCCCGAGAGGTTCGCGCGGCTGCTCGATCCGTTCCGCGCGATGATCGACTTCCAGATCGAGTGCGAGCGCCGCTTCCGAGGAGGGATCTCGCGCCACGCCAAGCGACGCGCTCGCCCGCGGCGCATGCGGGTCCCGCGCGTGCTGACCGAGCGCCTCGAGGACGTGATCTGCGTCACCGCCGAGGCGAACGCGTGGCCGTACGCCAAGCGCGAGTCCGATCCGGCCTGCGCCGACGAGCTCGTGTGCTGGGCGGCGCATCGTCCGGCCACCGGCGAGACCTTCTGCGCGATCGTGAGGCCGCGAGGCGCGATCGCGCCGGGCACCCCGATCCACACGGAGCTCGACGAAGCGACGCTCCGCGCCGGCGAGACGTTCGACGAGATGCATGCGCGATGGCGCGCCTTCGCGCGCGAGACGGACGTCGTCTGCTCCTGGGGCCACTACCCGACGCAGCTCTTCGCGCGCGCCGGCGGCTGGCTGCCGTCGGGGCGCCTCGACCTGCGCGGCGTGTCGCGCGACGTCGCGCGCGGCGGGGTCGGGACGCTCGCGGAGCACTCGGAGCGCATGCGCGTCGGTGACGGCTCGAGCGCGTCGACGGCCGCGATCGAGGCGCTCGTCCCCGGCAGGGCGGGGCGCAAGCTTCGCGCGATCGTCGACGTCGTCGCGTCGCTCGTCGCGCGGGCCGCGGCCGCGCAGTGACCGCCGGTCAGCCGTCGACGACGATGCTGTCGACGACGCCGCCGATGACCGCGCGCTGCCAGCACTCCGGCTGCCCCTTCATGACCGCGGAGTTCCAGTCGGCGACGACGAGCAGCGTGTCCTTCGGCCCGAGCTCGACCAGCGTGTAGTCGCTGTTGTAGCCCTCGACGCCGACGACCCATACGTACGCGGGCTTTCCGGCCACCGTCGCCCTCGCGGCCGAGCCCGACAGCATCGCGTCCTCTTCCGCCGGCCTGAAGCTGGCGGCGGTCCGCTTCGGGAACGCGTCCTCGACGAAGCCGAGCGGCGAGCTCTTGCTGTCGTCGGCGAGCAGCTCGTCGATCGAGCGCGAAAGGCGGACCACGCGGATCGCGAACGGCCGATCCTTTCCGCCGGGCCCGAGCGTGGCGGCCTTCTGCGAGCTCGTCAGCCGAAGCCCGTCGGCGCCGTCCGCGACCGTGAACACGCCCTCGGGCACGCGGAGGCGAACGCGCTGCTTCGCGGACGTGACGGGCTTCCACTCGGCGACCGGCGCGAGGGTCCGGTTCTCGCGCGCGATCGCGTCGGGCGCCGAGCACCTCACGCCCACGGGATACTTGCCGGCCCTCTCCGCGGAAGCGCCCGCCGACGTCTCGGCGATCGCCGGCGCAGCCGTCGCGGGCGCGGCGGAGCTCGGCGCGACCGCGTTCGGCGTCACGGACTGCGAGGACACGCGCACGTTCGTCCCGTCGCCCGAAGGCGACGGACGGGAGCAGGCGGCGACCGCGAGCAGCGCCGAGCAGGCCAGGAAGAGGTGGCGGGTCATCGCCGGCCGCATACAACGACTCGCGTCGGCTCGCCATTCCGCCGCGCCGTCGCGGCGTCCGCACGCATCTTCGATCGCAGCTCGGACGCGGCGCGAGAGCGCCGCGCTCGAACGCCGCGAACGTGCGCCGCGCTCGGACGCGTGGTCTGACGCGAGCCGTCATGACGCTACGAGACGTTTTGTCTCCACGCACCGCCTCTCTCCCTCGGCCACTCCTCGCGGCATCGCGCGCGGCGCGATGCCGTCACGCAGCGACGGGCTCCGGCCCCCGCGTGCGCCAGAGCCTGAGGCGGATCGCGATGAGGAGCATCAGCGCGCCGAACAGGAGCGCGTAGACACCGAGGAAGGTGACGAGGACGAGCGCGCTCATCCCGGGCCACGCGAACGTGAGCATTCCGAAGATCACGCCGGACGCACCGGCGAGCCCGAAGAGCAACGGATGCCGCATCTCGTGACGCATCTGGATCGCGGCCGCGATCTGCAAGACGCCGGAGAGGACGAAGCGCAACCCGATGAAGAAGACGAGCGCGAGCAGCGTCGGCCCCGGCCAGAGGACCGTGAGCACGCCGATGACGATCCCGAGCAGACCTTCGACGAGGAGGAGCCATCGATGGGGCCGCTTCCCGCTCTGCACCCCGACCGCGAGCATGATGAGCCCGTCGACGAACGCGAACGCTCCGAAGAGGAACGTCAGCGCGACGAGCGTGATCCCCGGCCACGCGAGCGCGACCACGCCGAAGACGGCGCTCGCGATGCCGCGGAACAAGAGCGACGACCAGCGCGGTGCGATCACGGGCTCGAGCGGGTCCGTGGCGACTCTATCCCATGTCGTTTCCATGACGTTCCTCCTGGGTTCGGCCCGCTCCAGGCAGCTCGATCGTGACGGTCGTGCCGCGGCCGCGCGCCGAGTGCGAACGCAGCTCTCCGCCGTGACGGCGGACGATGGCCGCCGCGAGCGCGACACCCGTGCCGGCGCGTCCGGGCTCGATACGGCGCGCGCCTCGCGTCTCGCCGACGCCGCCGCTGCCGTCCCGGATCGTCCAGACCTGACCGCCGTCCGGGCGGAGCTCGGTGTGCATCGACACCGTGCGACGCGGCGGCGTCGCGTCGATCGCCGCCGCGACCACGTTGAACAGCGCCTCCTGCATCTCGGGCTCGACGGCGCGGATGCTTCCTCCACCGCAGTCGAGCACGAGCTTCACTCCGGCGTCCTCGGCGCGAAGACGCGCCAGCTCGCAGACGTCCTCGAACAGCGTCCGGACGTCGACCTCGCTGGTGCCGTCGCCGGACTCGTCGATGTCGGCGTTCAAGAGATCACGAAGGCGGTTGGCCGCCGCTCGCAGACGCTCCATCCGCTCGCGGCTGCGACCGTCGAGCTCCGGACCGACGAGCGAAGCGACCGCGAGGATGATCGTCAGACAGCGCTTCTGTTCCCGCGCGCGTGCGGCGGCCTCGGCGGGTGAAAGCGCGTACGTCGAGAGGGGCATTCGGTCGTCCGGCGTGCGTGGCAAGAGTCGAGCCGTCGCTCGACGCGCACCGCCGTCCGAGGCACGCGCCCGCGGTCCGCCACGGTTCCGCGATCCGCTGCGACTGGTCGCTCCACCTGCCACGAGCTCCGGGGGCGCAGGCGCGACGTGAGGCTGGAATGCAAGCCGTACCGAGGCTTGCCTTTTCGGCCGCTTCTCGCTTCTTTTCCTTGGATAACGGGATCGTGCGCACACCGAAACTCCACTGTGTCGGTGCTAGAACCTGTGCTAACCGAATCAGCGTTCGGGCAACCGAACCGCGCGACTGCTCGACGCGCGTCACGAAGACGCGCACTTCGTTTACGAAGTTTCAGGGGGGAACATGGGATTGGAAAACGAGGACGACGCCCGCATGCTCCGCACATGCGTGCGCGACCTGGCAGCGCTGAGCGCGTTACCGTCGCTCTGGGTCCGCCGGGAGCCGCCCGAGGTCGTGGAGAGCTTCCTCGACATCCTCCTCGGGGCGCTCCGTCTCGACCTCGCGTACATGCGCATCGAGCATCCGAAGGGCGGCGCTCCGGTCGAGGACGTACGCGCATCGAACCAACGGCGCCCGCGCCCGGCCGAGATCGGACGGGCCCTCGCGCCGCTCCTCGGCGCCGCAGCGAACGCCGAGATTCCGAACCCGATCGGGCCGGACAAGCTGCGCGTCTCGGTCGTCCCGCTCCCTTTCGGCGAGGGCGTGGTGGCGGTGGGCTCGACCCGCGCGACGTTTCCTTCCGCGCTCGAGACGATGGTGCTCAGCACGGCCGTCAACCAGGCGGTCCACTGGCTCCGCATCGCACGCCTCACCGCCGAGAAGAGCGTCGCCGAGTCCGCGCTCGCCGAGCACGTGAGCAGCCAGATCCAGCTCGAGAACGAGAACGCCTTTCTCCGAGAGGAGGTGGAGGTGCTCGCGTTCGGCGGCATCGTCGGTCAGAGCGAGGCGCTGCGCGCCGTGCTGTCCGAGATCGAGCTCGTCGCCCCGACGGACGCCACGGTCCTCATCCTCGGCGAGTCGGGCACCGGCAAGGAGCTCTTCGCGCGCGAGATCCACGAGCGCAGCAGGCGCGCCGGCCGCGCGCTCATCAAGGTCAACTGCAGCGCGATCCCGCGCGAGATGTTCGAGAGCGAGTTCTTCGGTCACGTCCGCGGCGCCTTCACGGGCGCGCACCGCGACCGCCCGGGTCGGTTCAAGCTCGCCGAGAAAGGCACGATCTTCCTCGACGAGGTCGGCGACTTGCCGCTCGACCTCCAGCCCAAGCTCCTGCGCGTGCTGCAGGAGGGCACGTACGAGCGCGTCGGCGACGACACGACCCACTCGATCGACGTGCGCGTGATCGCCGCCACGAACCGAGACCTGGCCGCCGACGTCGCGGCCGGTCGCTTCCGCGAGGACCTGTACTACCGGCTCAGCGTGTTCCCGATCCGGATCCCTCCGCTGCGCGACCGCAAGGAGGACATCCGGATGCTCGCGGAGCACTTCATCGAGCGCGTCGCCAAAGAGCTCGGCAAGCCGCAGCCGCAAATCACCGAAGCTCAGGTGGCGGCGCTCAAGGCCTACGACTGGCCGGGCAACGTCCGCGAGCTCCAGAACGTCATCGAGCGCGCGGTCATCCTCTCGCGCGGTCACGAGCTGCGGCTCGAGCAGGTGCTCGGCGCGCGCGGGATCGACCAGAGGCGCTCGTCCGCCCCCACCCCCATGCAGGACGACGTCATCCCGGACGAGGAGTGGCGCCGGCTCGAGCGCGCGAACCTGATCCGCGCGCTCGCTCGGACCGAGGGCCGGATCTACGGCGCCGGAGGCGCGGCCGAGCTGCTCGGCATCAAGCCGTCGACGCTCCAGTCTCGCCTGCGCGCGCTCGGCATCCGCGCGCGCGAGCGCACCTGAGCGATCGCGACTCGGCCCAGGCGAGCGAGAGCCCCTGCCACGTCACGTGGCCGCATGCTTGCACACGCACGGGTGACGGACCGCGCCGCCTTGGCGGCGCTCGAGGAAGGGGTACATCGACATGCTCGACATGATCGTCCGCTACCTGCACGAGGCGCTCGTGCCGTTCCGGCTCTCGAGCTACCCGAGCGAGGAGCATCTACCCACGGCGGGCCACGCCACCCCGCCGTACGCCATCGCGGTCGAGACGCGCATCCTCCGCGCCGGAGACAAGCTCGTGCTCGCGTGTCATCCCACGGGCGTGCAGATCGATCTCGCGGCGATCTCGAACGAGCTCGGCGCTCCGGTCATCGAGGCGGCGCCCGAGGACCTGCCGGGGATCCTGCAAGGCAAGCAGGGCCCGCCGCCTCCGCTGGGGCACCTCTTCGGCATGCCGCTCATCGTCGACGAAGAGGTCACGCGGCACACGAGCATCGTGTTCCAGCCGTTCGGCGACAGCGACTACTTCGAGGTCCCATACGACGATTTTGCGCGGCTCGAGCAGCCGCGGGTCGCGTCGTTCGCGCGCAGCGGCGTGCTCCCCGAGACGACGGAGACGCCTCGGGAGGAGGAGGCGGCCGCGGCGCAGGCGCCTCGACAGGAAGAGGCCGCGGCTTCGGCGCGGTGAGCGCGCCGCGCTCGTGAAGGAGGCAGCCATGACCAGGCTGAGCGAACCCGTCGGCCCGCCGGATCACGCCATCGGCAGCTTGCACGGAGCGGTGCAGCTCGTCGAGTACCTGGACTACGAGTGTCCGTACTGCGCGCGCGCGCACTACGAGGTCGCCGAGGTCTTGCGACGCGTCGGCCCCGACGTGCTCTACGTGCCCCGACACTTCCCGCTGACGAAGATCCATTCCCATGCGCTCCTCGCGGCGGAAGCGGCGGAGGCCGCAGGCGCACAGGGGCGGTTCTGGCAGATGCACTCGATGCTCTTCGAGAACCAGGACCGGCTCGAGCTCGAAGACATCCTTCGTTACGCCGAAGCCCTCGCGCTCGACCTCGAGCGGTTCGAGCACGAGATCCGAGCCCGAGCACATCTGCCGAAGGTCCAGCGCGACTTCCGCACCGGCATGAGCAGCGGCGTCCGGGGCACGCCGACCTTCTTCCTCGACGGGATCCTCGACGAGCACGGCTGGGACGCGGACACGTTGACGGCGGCCATCGTCGAACGACTCCGCGGCATGGCCGCCGGACCGGAGAGGCTCTGAAGCTCGCCTGGCGATTCGCTTGCACGCTCTGCCGGCATGCGAACAGCGAGGTCTGCTGCGGTCGTGATGGCGGTCGCGCTCGCCGTCGGAGGCTGCCTGCCGAAGGTCCGGACGGTGGTCGAGCTGGCTCCGCGGACGGCGCAGGATCAGGTCGACGACCTGCGATCGACGCCCGAGCTGCAGGAGCTCGTGAGCGACCTGTCGCGCGAGGCGTCGGAAGGGCTCGTGGCGGGGCTCGCGCAGGAGGAGACCTCCGAGCAGCTCCGCATGCTCGCGCGCGAGCTCACGCGCGCCGTGCTCGTCGCGTTCCACGAAGAAGCGAGCGCGCTCCGTCCCGCGACGCGAGCGCTCGCCTCGGACGTCGCCACCGCCACGGTGCGATCGGTGTCGGAGGAGATGGCGCGCTCGCTCGGCCCCTCGCTGCGCCAGGTGTTCGCCGACGAGCTGTTCGGACGCCCCGAGGTGCGGGAAGCGATCGGCCAGACGAGCCGCGAGATCGGGAGGCAAGCCGTGCTCGGCTCGAACGACGCGCTCGTCGAGCTCGCGCTGCAACGTCAGGAGGGCATGCGCCCCGCGCCGCTCGGGACGGCCGCGCAGCTCCTCAGCACGAGGTTCTGGCTCGTCGTTCTGCTCGTCGTCGTCCTCTTGCTCGGCATCCCGCTGCTCTGGCTCGTCAAAGAGCGGATCAAAGCGAACCGCTATCGCGAAGAGACCGACCGACGCACATCGATCGCCGCGGGCCTGCTCAGGGCCGCGCAGGTGGACGACGATCCGACGCTCCGCAAGCTGCTCTCGGAGGTCGCCGAGCATCTCATGCTCGATCATCCCGGCAAGCGATCGGACAAGCCCTCCACGCCGCCGCCGAGCGGCACGCCTCCGAGCGCCGGCGGCACGCTACGCCCCGCGTAGCGCGCGGCGCGAGCCGAACGTCTGCCCCTTCGTTACCGGCAGCTGGTGACGGCATCACCCGAGGATCGATTGCGATCCCGCGCGAAACCGGCAGAAGACGCGACGAGGCGCACATGTAGGCATTGGTGTGACGGTTGCCTCCTGAGGCGGCATGCCTCGCTCGCTCCAGCATCTTCTTCTCGCCGCAACGTCCCTCATCGTCAGTGCCGGATGCGCCGGTCAGGCCGAGGAGCCGAACGCGACGGCGACCAACGAGATCTCCGTCGATCGTGTGGCCCTCCCGACGGCGCACACGACGCTGCTCGCCGGCGATCCGTACATCCCGGTCCTCGACGAGCGACCCCTCGCGATCGGCGAAGAGAAGTGTCTCGCGGATCCGGTCATCCGCCTGACTCCGGGATCCACGAACCTCGACGCCACCTTCGTCGCCACGCGCAAGGAGCTGCTGCAGAAGCTCGACATCGCGGTCGAGGGCGTGTCGATCCCGAAGCTCGCGGGCACGGGCGCCGCGAAGATCGCGAGCGAGACACGGTTCGGCACGGGATCCATCCACGTCCTCTTCCAAGCGCGAGGCACGTTCGAGAGCGAGCTGGTGTCGCTCTCTCGCGAGCCCGAGCCGTTCCGTCCCGAGCGTATCCGCCGTTGCGGCTGGGGATACGTCAAGAAGGCGCACCATCGCCTCGCCGCCGTCGTCATCGTCTCCATCGAAGCGGCCAACGAGACGAGCGCCATCGCGTTGGGCTGCCCCGACCAAGCCAAGGGCTGCACGACGGGCGTGTCGGCAGGACCGGTCAACGCGAAGGCCGCCCTCGAGGACGTCCTCAAGCGCGGCTCGTTCAACGTCTCGCTCCGCGCGGCCGCGGACGTCATTCCGGACTTGCCGCCCCCGCCGCTCGGCACGCTCGCGACGCTCTCCTCCACGCCGGAGAGCTACGGGGAGGTCCTCCGTCAGCTCGCACAAGCGCTCGACTGGTTGGGCAAAGCGCAGGTCGCCATCGCCGAAATGATCGAAACGAGGTCGAAGGCGCCGGGCTCCGCACCGACGACGAGCGTCGAGTTCGCGTACTACCCGGGCCTCATGGCGGAGTCGCGCCAGAAGCTCGAGGTGGCGCTCGACGAGCTGCAGGCGACCCGAGCCACGGCATCCAAGCACGCGGCGCGGATCGCCGCCTGGGAGGCATTCAGCGAGGACGCCGCCGTCGGCCGCGGGCACCTCTACAACGTGCCGGGCACGCCCGCGCAGACCGTCGAGGAGCTGCTCGAGCGGCGCGACCGGATCCTCGACACGAATGGCATGCTCCTCGCGCGCAGGCGCGTCCTCGACCGAGCGCTGTCGTCGTGCGAGTCCGCCCTCCGGAACGAGCCGGACGGGGACGTCTTCAAGTCGCAGACCGCGCTCATGCGACGCGTCGGCTCGGCCTGCACGGCTCCGCCGCCCGCCGACTGGGAGTCGACCTACGACGCGCAGTACGGCATCCGCCGGCTCGCCCCGACCCACGTGAGCGCGGATCGCTACGACGAGTGGCGTGATGCGATGTGCCCGCCGGGCCAGCGCCTCCCGAAGCGATCGGAGGCGGCCTTCCTAGCCCCGTGGAGCTGGGTCGCTCCACGATCCGTGGGCGGTGGCGGGATCTGGATCATGCGCGATCACTTTCTACAGAACCCTGACTGGATCATAGAGGGACGGGTGGAGCGCATCGGCATGTTCCAGGCTCCGCGCGGGCTGACGGTCTGCTTCCGAGACGGGCAGGATCTCTTCGAATGACGGAAATTCTGGGGTCGACGTGCGCCCGAGGGCGCCGTCGGCCTCGTCAGCGTCGCTCGGAGCCGGGGGGACGATTGTCCAGGCCCGCCGGTCATCGTCGATCCGGTCGCGGGCGGCACACATCGTGCTCTACGGGTGACGGGGTTTGGGTTTCTTGGGAGGAATGCGGGTGAAATCGACGCGTCTCATCGGCGCCCTTCTGGTCACGGGTTGTGGAATCATCGCGGGTTGTTCGTCGGAGGCCGAGGGCCCCGAGGATCTCTCGAGCAAGCGGCGCGAGCGTGCGCCGATCGTCCTGGACGAGAAAGCCGTCCTCGCTCCACCGGAGGTCTCGGACAGCGCAGTCGTCGAAGAAGGCAGCATCGCGCTGCCGAAGACGAAAGAGAACGAATCCTGGGCGGCCAAGCTGCAGCCCGGCGACGTCATCGCCGGCGATCGCGACCAGAGCACGAAGGACCTCACGACGTCGACGAACCCCTACGGCTTCTTGAGGAAGGTCAAGTCGGTCACGAAGGGCGACAGCATCGTCATCGAAACGGAGCCCGCGCAGCTTCCCGACCTGCTCGAGGGCGATCTCGTTTGGGGCGAGGACCAGCCCTCGATCTTCCGCAACCGTTCTCTCCGGGTCGAAAAGAGCGGCGTCCGAACGCTCGCGGAGGGTGACGACAAGGGCAAGGAGAGCGCGAGCGGATCCGGCAAGTCGCTCTTCTCCGGCTCGCTGAGCCAGAGCGAGGGTCCCTTCGTCGACTTCAAGAACGGTCAGATCGATCTCGGCGCGGAGTTCGAAGCGGAGCTCAAGATCCGGAAGTGGTGGGAGATCCCCACGGGCATCGAGAGCGCGTTCGCGAAGCTGACGCTGAAGCCCACCGCGAGCGTCGACATCGAGATCGGCAGGAGGGGGAGCGCCAGCGCGAACGGCACCCTCGCGAAGACGTGGGAAGGCAACAACGTCCCGATCCCGATCGCCGGACCGATTCCCCTCACGGTTCGCTTCCGCCCCGAGATCACGTGCTCGGTCTCGCTCAACGCCGAGATGATGGTGCGCGGGCGCGCCTACCTCACCGGCCGCGCGGCCGCGGGCTTCACGTACCGAGACGGCGAGATCTCGCCGAACAACGAGGCCCCCAGCCTGTCGCCGGGCTTCGAGATCACCGGGGTCGAGGGCAAGGCGACCCTCACGGGAGACTGCACCATCAAGGCCGTCGTGAGCCTCCTCGCCTTCGACGCCGTCGGCATGGAGGGGAAGATCGGCCCGTACGCCACGGTCACCGCCCAGCTGTGCAGCTTCATCACCGACGACGGAAGAACGAACGGCGGATTCGTCGTGAAGGAAGAGCACGGCATCAAGGGCGACGTCGTGGGACGTCTCCAAGTGCCCGGCCTCGCCAAGCCGAAGCTCGAGAAGACCATCTTCGATTTCGCCCCGGTCAAGGAAGGCCCGCACTACTTCCTCGGTGACGAGAAGACCTGCGAGAGGCCGCCGCCGAAGGACAGCTGCGCGGGCAAGCAGGACGGCGTCTACTGCAGCGAGCTCGTCGAGTTCTCCGCGTACATCTGCAAGGACCAGCAGATCGTCGGCGGGCGCCAGTGCACGAGCGGGAACAAGTGCAAGAGCTACGACGCGGGCAAGGACCAGCTCGTCTGCGAATGACGTCGGCGCGCTGTCCCCGAGAGTGCGGCCCGGTGTAGCCGGTCGCCATCTGCCGGTACGTGAGAAGGACGCGCTCCTCGGCGTCGACGGACGGAGCGCTCAGCAGAGCTCAGAAACGAGAGCTCCGTACTACTCGGGGTGGTAACCTCACCTTCCGTGGGGAGCCCTCGTGTCCTTCACGTCGGCGAGGTCGAGCTGGATCTGCGGAGGCGCGAGCTCCGTCGAGCCGGCGCGAGCGTCCCCGTACAGCCACGGGTCTTCGACGTGCTGCTCCACCTCGTGGAGCACCGCGACCGCGTCGTGACGAAGTCCGAGCTGCTCGAGACCGTCTGGTCGGGGGAGACCGTGGTGCCGGACGTCCTCACGACGGCGCTCCACAGCCTGCGTCGGGCCCTCGGAGACGATCCGAAGGCGCCGGCGTACGTGCGCACCGTGCCGCGCGTGGGCTACCAGCTCGTCGCCCCGGTGAAGGCCGCGTCCGGCGGCGACTTCCCCGCGCTCGAGGCGCGCCACGCCGCGTTCGTCGGACGCCGCGCGGAGACGTCGCTCTTCGAGGAGATGCTCTCCGGCCGGAGCCCGATCCAGCTCCTGTTCGTCCACGGACCGCCGGGCATCGGCAAGACGACGCTGCTCCAGGAGCTCGGCTATCAGTGTCGCAAGGCGGGCGTGGAGCACGTCTGGCTCGCAGCGGAGACGGCGGGTCCGTTCCCGGAGTCCTTCGTCCGCGCGCTCGCAGACGCGCTCGGCTGCCATCCGAGCTTCGAGCGGCTGCGCGAGCGGCTCGCCGCGAATCCTCTCGTCGTCTTCGTCGATGACGTCCACCTGCTCGAGGGCGTCGACGAGTGGATGCGCCAGGAGCTCTGGCCTTCCCTCCCCTCGAGGGCGCGCCTCGTCCTCGCCGGCAGGCGCGCGCCTTCCACGCGCTGGCGCTGCGATCCCGCGTGGCAAGAGACTGCACGCGCGATCGACCTCGGGCCCTTCGACGCCGCCGAGGCGCGCGAGCTCCTCTCGAAGCGCGGCGTCGCCCCCTCCGCGAGCGACGTGATCGTGCGGGTCACGCGCGGCCATCCCCTCGCCCTCGCGCTCGCCGCGGACCTCGGTCCCGACGAGCGTCACTTGAATCTGCTCGAGCGCAGCGACGTCGTCGATGCGCTCGTCGATTGGTTCACCGATCAGATCGTCGACGAGGCGCGCCTGCGTGCCTTCGAGGTGGCGTGTCTGCTCGACGAGGTGTCCGAACGGGAGCTCGCCGCGCTCGACGATCCGCGGACGGCCGCCGAGCACGCACGCTGGCTCTCGACGCTCTCTTTCGTGACCCCCGTGGATGGCGCGGTCCGCGTCCACACGCTCGTGCGCGACGCCGTCATGGCCCGACTCGCGCGCGTTCGCCCGCATCGCCTCGCCGACCTCATCAAGGCGGCGCATCTGCACTGGGTCTCGGAGATCGCGCGCGCGCCGGATCCCGCGGCGAAGCTCCGGTTCACGAACCTGCTCGTCGGCTCGGCCGCCACTCTCCCGTGCTCCGCGGCGTCTACGAGGCGAGCGACGACGGCCCCGAGTGCACCGTCCAGCCCGCCAGCGCCCGGGAGCTCCCCGTGGCCGTCGATCTCGTGCGAGCGCACGAGGGCGACGAGGCCGCGGCGATCGCGCGCCGATGGCTCGCCCATCCCGGGACGAGCGTGTGGTCCGTCCGCGATGCTTCGGGCGACGCGGTCGGGTTCCTCGTCGTGCTCCGGCTGGGCGCGTCGGATCGCGCGGCCGCCGAGGCCGCACGCGATCCCGTCATGCTCGGCATCCTGCGCTACCTCGCGGAGCCGGGGCGCGCGCAGCCAGGCGACGAGATCATCGTCGATCGCTTCTTGCTCGCACGCGACGGCTACCAAGCGCCGTCGGTCGTCACGCGGCTCCTCCACACGGTCAAGAACTTCTCCATCTTCCGTCACGGGACGAGCTCACCTTCGGTGAAGCACTTCTTCTCGGTCTACGGCGACGTCGAGATCGGAGAGCGCATCGCCGGCTCGGTGGGCCTCCGTCGCGTGCGCGAGCACGAGGTGGAGATCGGCCCGCGCCGTTACGCCGTCCATCACCTCTCGCTGCACACGACGCCGATCGACGTGTGGCTCTCGGGCATGTACGAGGGCATCGTGCGCGCGATCGGAGGCGTCGCTCCGTGACCGTTCAGGACTTCACCCTCGCGTTCGTCGGATCGTAGAGCGGGCGGATGGAGGCGACCGCGGGGTACTTCCTGCCCGCGATGTCGACCTCCCACGTGCCCGAGTCGAGGTACGCCTGATCGATCGGCTCGCCCGCGTCGATCATCGCGAGCCCGACGGCGCCGCCGAGCGTGTGGCCGTACGAGGCCGCGCGGACGTAGCCGACGGCCTTGCCGTTCCGATGGACGACCTCGCCGTGGAACATCAGCGGCTCCGGATCCTTCACGAGGACCTGGACGAGGCGACGCCGGAGCGGGCCCTCGGCCTTCTTCGCGAGCACCGCCTCCTTGCCGAGGAAGCCGCGCGGCTTCTTCAGATCGAGCGCGAAGCCGAGCCCGGCCTCGAGGACCGAGTCCGTGTTGTCGATGTCGTGCCCGTAGTCGCGGTAGCCCTTCTCCATGCGCAGGCTCGCGAGCGCCTTCAGACCTGCATGGCGCAGGCCGAAGCGCGCGCCCGCCTCGACGAGGCGATCGTAGACGTGCGTCGCCTGCTCCGTCGGGACGTAGAGCTCGTAGCCGAGCTCGCCGAGGTACGTGATCCGCAAGCAGAGCGCGCGGGCGAAGCCGATCTCGATCTCCTTCGCCGCGCGGAACGGGAACGCCTCGTTCGACATGTCCGCCGTCGTGACGGCCGCGAGCAGATCGCGCGAGCGCGGCCCCTGCACGTTGATCTGCGCGTACCCGGAGGTGACGTCCGTGACGAAGGCATGGGCGTCGGCCGGGAAGCGCCGGCGCATCCAGGTCTCGACGTGGCGATGCGCGGTGTCGGACGCGACGACCATGAAGCGCTCGTCGTCGAGCTTCGTCACGGTGACGTCCGCCTCGATCTTCCCCGCCTCGTTCAGCCACTGCGTGTACGTGACACGCCCGGCGGGGCCGTCGACGTCGCCGCCCGAGACGAAATCGAGCAGGCGGCCTGCGTCGCGTCCCTCGACCAGGAACTTCGCCATGAAGGACATGTCCATGAGGATCACGCCTTCGCGCGCGGCCTTGTGCTCGGCCTCCCAGTACGGGAACCACGACGGGCGCCCCCACGTCAGCGGACCGGGATCCGGCGTCGTCCCCTCGGGCGCGTACCAGTCGGCGCCCTCCCACCCGCTGACGTCGCGGAAGTACGCTCCGCGCGCGGCGAGGCGATCGTGGAGCGCCGACTTCTTCGCGCCGCGGGCGGTCTGCATCGACCGCGTCGGGTAGTGGCACTGGTAGACCATGCCGAGCGACTCGACCGTCCGCGTGCGGCGGTACTCGCGGTTCGACTGCCACACGTGGAGGCGATCGATGTTCATCGCCGTGACGTCGACGTCGGGCCGTCCGTCGATGATCCAACGCGCGAGCACGCGACCGAGCCCGCCGCCGGTCAGGATGCCGATCGAGTTCATGCCGGCCGCGACGAAGTAGTTCGCGAGCTCCGGCGCCTCGCCGACGATGGGCTGGAGATCCGGCGTGAAGCTCTCGGGTCCGCAGAAGAGCTTCTTCACGCCGACCTCGAGCGCCGCCGGCACGCGGCTCATCGCCTTCTCGATGTACGGACCCATGCGGTCCCAGTCGGGCGTGATCTCGCCGAACGAGAAGTCCTCGGGCACGCCCTCGACCCCCCACGGCGCGCAGACCGGCTCGAAGAGGCCGATCATCAGCCCGCCGACCTCCTCGCGGTAGTAGCCGTAGCAGCCCGGGTCCTCGAGCACGGGCCAGTTGCCGATGCCGGGGATGCGGTCCGTGATGAGGTAGTAGTGCTCCGCCGACTGGAGCGGGACGTTGACGCCCGCTTTCGCGCCGAGCTGGCGCGCCCACATGCCGGCGCAGTTGACGACGTACTCGGCCTCGATCGTCCCGTGGTCGGTCGTCACGCCCGTGACGACGCGGCGGCGGCCCGATCCCTTGTGCGTGACACCGGTGACGGTGACGCCCTCGAGGATGGTCGCGCCTTGCATGCGCGCGCCCTTCGCGAGCGCCATCGTCACGTCGACGGGGTTCGCCCGCCCGTCCTCCTTCACGTAGAAGCCGGCGCGGATGTCGTCGACGCGCGCCAGCGGGAAGAGCTCCTTGATTTGCCCCGGCGAGATCTCGTGGACGTCGACACCGCAGTGGCGGTTGAACGCGGCGACGCGGCGATACTCCTCGAGTCGATCGTCGTCGCTCGCGACCTCGATGAAGCCGACCGGCTTGAACCCCGTCGACAGGCCGGTCTCCGCCTCGAGCCGGGCGTAGAGGTCGCGCGTGTACTTGCGCATCTCCGTCGACGTCTCCGACAACGAGCCGAAGGTCACGATGAGCCCGGCCGCATGCCACGTCGTGCCCGAGGTCAGGCGGTCCCGCTCGAGGAGCACCACGTCTTTCCAGCCCATGTGGGCCAGGTGATAGGCGACGGAGCACCCGATGACCCCGCCCCCGATGACCACCACGCGCGCATGCTTCGGCAACGTCTTGTCGGACATCGCGGACACCATAGTCGGGATCGCTGCGGCGTTCGAGTGCGGCGCGCTCGCCCGGCACCTCGTCCGCGGGGCGCGGCTGCGGCGTGATCCTTCCGCGCGTTCGTACGCGACTGCCCCAGCGGACGATCCGATCTCGCGGCCGCCGTCACCCACGTTCGGGCCGCGCTGCACGCGAAGGGCGAACCCACCGCGGTCGCGCTGATCACAGAGGCGAGCGCCTTGCACGGCGCGGTCGCGGACATTCGAAGGAGCAGACGAGATGATCAGAAAGCTCACGGTCGCCGCGATCGCGGCGGCGGCGATCGCCACGAGCGCGACCGCCGACGCGCAGCAGGCTCAGCAACGGGACGAATCGACGCCGCGCTCGGACGATCGGGATCGCGGGCAGCCCGAGACGATCCAGGAGTACGAGGAGGACTACGAGATCGTCGAGACGCCGGCGAAGGCCCCCACGCGGGCCGAGGAGCAGAAGGCGCGTGAGGAGCGGCGGGAGGAGCCGACGACGGCCGAGCGCATCGGTCAGGCCACGACGAGGGCGGCCGAGACGGTGATCGGCGCGGCGCGCGACATCACGGCCGCCTCGGACGAGCCGGGCAAGTTCAGCCCGGTCGCCATCGGGCTCAACCCGCTCGGGCTCATCGTCGGCGGCCGCCTCAGCTTGAACGTGGAGTTCGCGCCGACGACCCACCACGTCATCGTGGTGAGCCCACACTTCGTGAACACGTCCGCCGAGATCGCGGTGGGTCCGCAGATGATGCAGGACCGCAGCTTCACGGGAGGCGGCACCGAGATCGGCTACCGCTACTACACCGGCCAGAACGGAATGAACGGCATCTTCTTCGGGCCGTCGGTGATCGGAGGCGTCTTCAACGCGTCGCAGCCGGGCGAGGACAAGGTGTTCACGAACGTCGGCATCGCCGCCGACATCGGCTTCCAGGACATCGTGTTCGATCACCTCGTCGTCGGCGCCGGAGTGGGGATCCAGTACCTGCGCGTGAGCGAGAACTTCGGCGATCTTCCGGCGGGACCCAGCGCGATTGCGTCGAGCGGGATCAAGCCTCGCCTGCTCGCGACGGCGGGGTACGCGTTCTGACCGACGAGCCCGGCAGCGATCGAGGACGGTCACGGCCAGGCGGGCGGCAGCACGTCGCGCGAGAGGCCGTGTAAGGAGCGACGGTCCACGTCCGTTCCGAGTGCGCATGCGCTCGCTCGTCGTCGCCGCCCTCGTCGCCTCGCCCCTCGCCTGCGCGTCCACGCCGGCGCCGCCGCCTGCGCCGGTGACGCCTGCTCCATCTCTCGCTCCCCCTCCCGTGGCGCCCTCGGAGCCCGCCGCGGCGCTCGAGCGCGACGCGCCTCCGGCGGGCGAAGCGCCTCTCGGCGGGGAGGTCGCTGCGCTCGCAGACGTGCCGCGCGTCGTCCGGCGCATCGTCGCCGAGGAGAAGGACCTCATCGCGCGGAGCGCCGCTATGGCGAACGAGCTGCCCGATCCGTCCGGGCGCCGCCGGGCGCTCGACGAAGCCGCTGCGCTCGCCGAGGAGCTCGCGAAGATCGAGGCTCCCCTCGCAGGCGCGGACAGCGATCGCCTCGACGCAATCGTGGACGAGCTCTTCCGGATCGAAGGGCGCGTCGCACGGCTCTACGAGTCGCTCCGCGTCGCGACGAACCGCACCACCGCGGTCGCCGCCGAGTGACTCGCCCGTGGTGGCAGACCTGCACCGTTCGGCAGGAGCGCGCCGGCCGGCGATCGCGCGCCCTCTCCATTCCTGTGCGTGACGGACCCGTCGTGGAACACCTCATGCTTCGAGGTCGGCGGCCCGAACGACGACGCGGTCGTCGCGGGCGACGGATCTCCTGAGCCTCTGAGCCTCCTCCACGCGAGGTCGTCACATGGAAACCGGAACGGGAACGATCGCTCTGGGCTTCGTCGCCCTCGCGATTGCCGCCGCGAGCCTCGTGCTCGCAGCGGCGGCATTCCTTCGTGCGAGTCGGAGCCGCGCGCCTTCCCCCGCGGGCCGAGCCGCCGAGGACCGCGTCCACGACCGCGAATCGGCGACCTCCATCGGCGCTCCCGCCGCGACGCTCGGAACGACCCTCGGGACGACCCTCGAAGACGCGCTCGCGCGGATCCGCCGAGCGCAGGAACGCCTGGGCGAGCTGCGCGATCGTGCGGAGGCCGCCATGCGCCGGTCGATCGACGAGCTCGGCCGCCGTCTCGTCCGAATCGAGGCGGAGGTCGAAGACTCGATGCGCGAGCCCGGCGCCGCGCCGGCGCGCTCGGAGGCGCGGCGGGATCTCATCGAGCGGATCCGGCACGTCGAGGCGAGCCTCGAGGTCCTGCGCGCGCGCACCGAGATCAGCACGGCCGACCGCCTCGTCGAGACGGGCGAGTACGTCGACGCGCAGCAGCTCCTCGAAGACGCCGTCGCGCGCATCCGCGAGGTGAAGCTGCGGCTGTCGGACGTCATCGGCGACGATCCCGCCTTCGCTCCCGTCATCGATTCGCTGACCGAAGCCATCCACGCGGTGAAGGGCCGGGCGCTCGATCACGAGCGCCAGCTCGAGTCGGTGCTCTCCGCGAGCGACGCGCTCATCGCATGGCTCGACGCGCGCGCCCCTTGGCTCGGCCCCCAGCGCGCGCCCGCGGGAGCCTGAGCTCACGACGTCGATTCACTCGTCGTCCTCTCGAACGTCCGTGCGTCGCCCGATGCGAACGCAACGGCCGTTGTCCAAGAACGAGTCGTACGTCACGACGGAGGATGCCTACATGCGTAAACTCATCGTTGTCCTGCTCGGAGCGCTCGGTGTCGTGGCCTGCGGGAGCGACCGCCCGCCGGAGACCCCGGGAACCACGACCACACGCGCCGGGACGCCCGAGCCCGCGACCGTCACCCCCGAGTCGGTGCGTGGTCACCTGTTGAACCGCAAGCCGGAGGCCGCCGAGACGATCAACGCCCTCATGATCTCGAAGGACAACGGCGTGATCGTCCTTCGAGGCACGGTGGAGGACGAAGCGACGCATGCGGACATCATCAACCACGTGCGGGCGATGCCCGGCGTGCAAGCGGTCCGTGACGAGCTCCGCATCCAGCCGAAGCGCCCGCTCGGCCAGCACGACCGCCCGGGCACGACGACGATCACCGGCGCGGAGACGGGAGGCCCGACGCACCACGCGGGCTCCAAGGTCGACGCCGTGCGCAAGTCGATGAAGGACGCCTACGTGAAGCGCGACCCGGCGCTGGTCGACAAGATCCTGATCCTCGAGGAGCAGGACACCGTGATCCTGCGCGGCTCGATCCCCGACGAGGCGACACGCAAGGTGCTCCTCGACGCGGCGAAGAAGACGCCGGGCGTGAAGAACGTCCGGGACGAGCTGAAGGTGGAGAAGAACAAGCAGATGTGATCCGCACGCGTGCCGCGCAGGGCTCCACCCCTCGCGGTGTCCGCGGAACGAGCCGGTGCGGTCCGGGTGGATCGCGCCGGCTCGTCTTTTCCGCCCGGCGTGGAGGTCGGTCCTAGAATCGGTTCAACCGATCGAGCAGCGCCTTCGCCCGGTCGCTGTCCGGCGCGAGGAGGAACGCCTCGTACGCATACCGCGAAGCGGTCCCGCCCTCGCCCGCGGCCTCCGCCCGCTCCGCCGCGAGCGCATACGCCTCGCTGAGGATGCGGTATCGGCCCTCGGTGCCGAAGCCGACCTCGAGGTACAGCTCGAGGAAGCTGTACCTGCCGAGCGCAGGCGCCTTCCCCGCGGGGCGCCAGAACACGTCGAGCGGCGGCGTCGTCTCGGTCCACCACCTGCCGGCGACGTCCGCGAGCACGGGCGCGTCCTCCTCCTCGCCGAACAGCGCGAGGAGCCGCGCCGCGTGAGCGTGCCTGCCGGTGACGTGCTTCGGCTCCGGTCGCTCGAGCGCGCCTCGCAGTCCGCGACGCACCTCCGCCGCGCGCGCGCCGACGACGTCGAGCCACCGCGCGCGCGTCCGCGGCCACTCCCACGGCCGCGCCGGCTGGAGCCGCGTCACGAGCTCCGTCACGGCACGGTGGTGCGGCTCGTCGTGCTCCGCCATGCAGAGCGACGCGACGAGCCACGAGAGCGGCATGTTGACGGGCAAGCTATTCGCGGGGAGCCACGCATGCTCCGGCCGGCGCACCGTCCACGGCTGCGTGTTCATGTCGACGATGTCCGCGAACGCCTCGGGGCGGAGGATCGTGATCACGCCTCCGACGAGCGCGCGCAGCGCCCCGTCCTCCGCCGCGTCCATGAAGATCGCGAGCGCCTGGTCGAGCAGCGCATCGGCCTCCGCGCGATCGCCGCCCGTCCCGCTCCCCACCGCCGCCGCGCTCTCCGACGTCCCGGCGCCCTTCGACTCCGACAGGGCATGGAGGATCCGGAACGCCGACCAACGCGCGCCCGCGCACGCGCCCCGATCCGCGAAGACCTCGCGGAGCCGCGCGCTCGCACGCTCTGCCGCCTCTTGGCCTCCGAGGAGCGCGAGCGCGTCTCGATGCAGAGCGATGATCCCTTCGAGCGCCTCGACGGTGCGCGTGCGCGAGGCGAACAGATCCTCCATCCGCCGCTCGATCGCCGCGACGGCCGCACGCCTCACGACGTCGCCGGCGTCGGCGGCGAAGCGCGTGACGATCGCGCGAGCGCTGTCGAGGTCCGGCAAGCTCGCGTCGTCGAGCGACCGCAGCAGCCGGTCGAGCACGCCCATCAATGCGTCCACGGCCGCGTCCGGCGGCGCCACCGGTGCCGTGTCGAGCGTCGCGAGGTACGCCTCGAACGAGGCCGCGGCCAACGAGAAGGCCTCGGGCTGTCCTTCGATCGACGCCTCGTAGACGCGGGCGTCCGCCATGCGCGCCGCGAGCGCGGCCCGCGCGCGCGGGACGAGATCCTCGCGTCCGCGTACGGCTTCGGGCGCGAGATGGACCGCGCCGAGCAAAATCGGGAGCGGCTCGCCCGCCTCGATGACGTCGAGGACGAGCTCGGGACGGATCGCCGCCGCGACGGCGTCCCGGCGCTCGCGGACGAGGTGCAGTCCGTGCCTCCGCGGACGTTCCCCGTCGCGATAAGCGAACAAGTGCTCGACCGGCGGGATCTCGATCCGCAGGCGACCCGCCGCGCGCGCAGCCTCGAACCGTGCGGGATGGTCGCGGAGGAAGGGCTCCACCAGGAAGGCGCCGAGCTCGGGATCGTCCGAGCGCCCGAGGACCTCCTCGAGGAGACCGCCGAGCTCTTCTTCCTTCGTCGGCCACTCGAGCATCTCGAGCGCCGCGTAAGCGTCGATGCGACGCGCCGCGGGCACCGTCGAATCGCGCACACCCTGCATCCAGAACGCGCGCGCGTCCGCCATGCGGGCCGCGGGGACGATCTCGCCGAGCACCCCCGCGATCGCGCGTGCGCCGTGACCGTGGGCGAAGGCGGCTCGCGCGATCTCCGCGACGTGGTCGGCGAGCCACGCGACCACCGTCTCCGGACGTCGCTCCGAGTGGAGGAGACGGATCTCGTCGACGCACGCGACGTACGCGTCGAACGCGCGGCTGCCGAGCGCCGTCGGATCCGAGGGCGCGAGCACACGACGGCGCTGTTGTACCGAGCGTCCATCGCCGAAGTACTTGCGGACGAGCGGCTCGAAGCGCACGAGCTCCGACGGGAGCCATCGGACGACGCGCGGCAACAGCACGAGCGCCGGCACGATGCGATCGTGATCGCGCCCCTCCTCGAGCACCTGCACGAGGCGCGCGAGGCGGACACGGCGAGGCAGCGTGCTCATCTCGTCGCGGTAGAGCCGCCGGAGCTCCTCCTCCGTGGGCACGTCGACGGTGGGCAGCGCGCCTCTCTCCTGGAGCTCGAGGATGTGCTCGGGCGCGACCATCGCGAGGAGCACGTCGAGGCGCACGCTGCGGGCCGTCGCTTCGTCCACGCTCGCGACGAGGTCGAGCAGTCGGCGCGTCGCCTCCGCGACGTGCGCCGGAGCGACCTCGCGGAGGGCGTGCAACGCGACCCACGCGGGCGGAAGGCGCGCGTCGATCGTCTTGCACGATCGCACCACCGCGAGGAACCGATCGGCGAGACCGCGACCGCCATCGCGGAAGAGCGACAGCCAGAGGCGCAGGTGGTCGTCGAAGCGCGGCTCGGCGCCGAGCTCGAACGCGAGCGCCGCGGCGCGCTCGACGGCCTCGACGATGGCGGCCTCCACCCAGGAGAGATGCAGCGTCCCCTTCGCGCGCTCGTACGCGACCGCGGCGCACAACACCTCGATGTGCGTCCGCTCGGCGGCGTGCCCGACGACCTCCACCGCCGTCTCACGGGCGGCCGCGCGCGCGACGCTCATGAGCGCGCGCACGTGGCTCGCGAGTCGCCGCGCGTTCGTGGCGTCGTGACGCGTATGGAGCTCCACCGCCTCGAGCAACGCGAGCTCCGCTCCGTCCTCGGGCGAGGCCGCCGCACGCGCGAGCGCCGAGGGGTCGACGAGGACGGCCGCGAGCCGCCTCTCGTCCGGAGAGAACGCCTCCCAATCCTCCCACGACGGCAGCTCGACGAGCTCGATGCGCCCTTCCGCACGCAGGAGCGCGAGCCAGTCCGGATCGGATCGGCGCGTCTCGACGAGCGCATCCAGACACGCGAGGCGGAGCGGCACGGAGTTGCCGTCGAACGAAAGCTCGCTCGCGACGATCGCGACCAGCTCCGGCTCGAACGCCGGCTCCTCGAGCACGCGAGCCTCCAGAGCACGGAGCGCGAGGATGCGAGCCGCCTGCGGCTGCTCGCGATCCGAGAGAATGGCCACGAAGCGCTCGGTCCACGTGCGAGGCCACTCGCTCGCCCACTCGCGGAAGACCTCCCGGCCGATCTCGCCGTCGAGCACCTCGACGCAGCGCGCCCGGACCTCCGCAGGGTGCGCGGGATCGGCCACGATCGCCAAGAGCCCGTCCGCCGCGAGCCGCATGGCGGAGCTCGTCTTCTCCTCGACGGCGAGGAACCCGCGGAGCCGCTCGAGGCTGCCGAGCCGACCGGCGACGAGCTTCTTGCCGACGATGTCGGCCAGCAGTCGCTTCACCTCGGCTTCGGTCACCGCCATGGCCGCGCGGATCGTCTCATGCGGCGCTCGACGACGGAAGGTCGCTCGTGCCCCTCCCGATGCGCGCCGCACGTCTAGGTCGCGGGCTGCGTGGCGTGCTACGTGATCGGTGTGCACGACGCCCCGGACTGCACGAGCGGCGCCGCCGACGCGGATGACGCCCGGCTCGACGCGCAGGTGGACGCGCTCGCCGACCATCTACGCGGCAAGCGTGTCGCCGTCCTGACCGGCGCCGGTGTCAGCACGGAGTCCGGCATCCCGGACTATCGCAGCCCGGAGGCGCTCGCGCGCCGCCGCCGCCGCCCGATCCACGGCCCGGAGTTCGTCCGCTCGGCCGCGCTGCGCCGACGCTACTGGGCGCGCGCGATGGTCGGCTGGGAGCAGTTCCGGCTCGCGCGCCCCGGCCCCGCGCACGTCGCCCTCGCACGCCTGGAGGCGGCGGGCGTCGTCACGGGCCTCGTCACGCAGAACGTCGACCGTCTCCACCAAGCCGCCGGCAGCCGCCGCGTCGTGGAGCTGCACGGCGCGCTCGCCGAGGTGATCTGCCTCGACTGCGGAAAGCTCGAAGGCCGCGACGAGGTGCAGACGCGCATGCGCGCCCTGAACCCGTCGTGGATCGACGGCCCCGCGCCGATGGCCCCCGACGGCGACGCGGACCTGCCCGACGAGCTCGTGGAGCGCTTCGTCGTCCCCGCGTGCACGGAGTGCGGCGGAGCGCTGAAGCCGAACGTCGTGTTCTTCGGTCACAACGTCCCGCGCCCCGTGGTCGAGGAGGCGTACGCTCGTGTCGACGAAGCCGAAGCGCTCCTCGTCGCGGGTACGTCGCTCGCCGTGTTCTCGGGCTACCGCTTCCTGCTGCGCGCGGCGGACCGGAAGATGCCGGTCGCGATCGTGAACCGTGGCGAGGTCCGCGGCGAAGACCGGGCGTGCCTCAAGATCGAAGCGAGCACGGGCGAGGTGCTCAGCCGCCTCGCGCGCCGGCTGGCTTGAGGGCCGCGCGGGGCGAGGGGCCGTCGCGTCCAGAGGCGCCATCCGTCGGGTCGGTCGCGTAGGAGCACGGGGGCGGGAGCGCTGCCCGATTCATTGTTGCCCAATCAAAATTCGTCGTTGGCCCAACAAAAACCCATTGTTGCCCAATCAAAACCGCGCGAGATGGCAGCCAGTCAGGCCGCGCGGGCCAGGTCGACCGCGGCTGCGGCGCGCGGCCTCCCGCCACGCACCGCGCGCTCGGGACCAGGACCCGCCGACTGCGCTGCACTTGATTGGGCAACAATGTCCGAAGGACGCCCCCAGAGCGCCAGGGCGCCTGCTCCCGGACCCCGGACCGGCTCGAACGCGCGGCATCCCGTCACGAGGCCCTCGCGACCGCGCGGCGTTCGATTGGGCAACAATGTCCAAGAGACGCCGCCAGAGCGGCCCGAGCGACGGGAACGCCGCGGCGCGATTGCTGCCCAATCGAGCGCCCTGGGTCGCCAGGTCGTCCCCCGCCGGAGAGGCGCGAAGGATTACTGCCCAATCAAGCGCTACCGGAGCTCCGCGACGACGAACGCCCTCTGGACGGAAAGACCACACGGCGCCCCGAACGACCTCGCTCGGCCGCGACGCGTCTTCGCCGCGTTTGCGTTCTGCAACGATCCCGTGCACCGGTTGCCGACGTCTCGTCGACCATCACCGCCGGACGCCCGTGAGCGCCCGCCGCGCTCGCACGATTCGGTGGTGATACCCTCGAAGAAGATGCTCGCATGATCCTCGGACCGCAGATGCTCGGTCGACGTCGGCGCCGGCGCGCTGCTCACGTGCTCGCTTCCATCGTCCTCGCGGGCGGGGTCGCCGCGTGCCAGCTGGCATTCGACACCGACGTGCTCACGAGCGAGCGGAACGATCTCGGACCGATCGACGGCGGCGGTCGCCGCGACGTCCGCACGGAGCCGCAGGAGTCGGGAGCACCGGGCGAGGACGCCGGGCCCGAGGCGTCGCCCCCGCTCTTCTCCGACGACTTCGCGCGAGACGACTCGCCGTCGATCGGCAACGGTTGGATCGAGAAGAACGACGAGGCCTGGGAGATCCGCTCGAGGCGCGCGACGAAGCTCGCGGCGAAGCGCAACTACCGCGACAACGTCGTGTACCGCACGGACCTCGAGCTGCTCGACGTGGAGATCGCGGCCGACGTCGTGTTGTCGACCTCCCCTCCCGGCTCGCCTTCCTTGCACGCGCGCATTCGGCCGGCGACGGTCGCCACGCCGGGCATCCTCGACAGCTACTGCCTCTTCATCCTCAACTACCCGAGCAACAGCCCGAACACCGCCGTCATGGGCAGGCAGCGGAACGACACCTCGTGCGTCGAGCTCACGAGAATCCAGTTCCCCGACTTCCAGCCCGGCAAGACGTATCGCATGCGCCTCCGTGTCGAGGGCACGAACCCGGTGAGGCTGACCGGCACGATCGCCGAGAAGACGGGGCCCGGCAGCTACGTGGTCATCGGGGAGAGCACCGCCACCGACGATCACGAAGATCGCCTCGTCGCGCCCGGCTACTTCGGCTTCAGCGGCGACACGAGCTCCGATCTCAAGTACGCGGTGTCGCTCTTCGAGGTCCGAAAGATCGAGTGACCGCTGCGAGCGCCTCTCAGGGGACGGGCGGCGGCGTCCCGAAGACGCTCTCGTACTCCTCGATCGGCACGACGGTGACGGCGATCTCGAGCTCGTGCTCGCCGCCGCCGAGCAGGACGCCTCGGAGCGGGATGACGTCGTCGTAGTCGCGGCCCCAGCCGAGCGTGACGTGCTCGAGCGACGGGAAGACGCCGTTCGTCGGATCGGCGTCGACCCAGCCGTAACCCGGGCAATAGACGGACACCCACGCGTGCGATGCGTCCGCGCCGATGAGGCGCGGGCGGCCGGGCGGCGGATGCGTGAGGATGTAGCCGCTCACGTAGCGCGCGGCGAGGCCGATCGAGCGCAGGCAGGACAGCATGAGATGCGCGAAGTCCTGGCACACGCCGCGACGACGCTCGAAGACCTCCATCACCGGCGTCGAGACCGTGGTGGCCTTCGGATCGAACGTGAACTCCTCGCGGATGCGGTTCATCAGCGCCCGAACCCCGACGAGGAGCGGTGCTCCCGGCGAGAAGCACGCCCCCGTCCACGCGGCGAGCTCGCGCTTGTTGCGCACGCGCGAGGACTCGAAGAGGAAGCGAGCGGCCTCGAGATCCTCGGGCTGCGGCGGGCGGCCGGCGCGATACGCGAGGCGCGCGCGGACCTCCTCCCACGGCGGCGTGGCGTCGTCGGCCGGGTAGTCGCGCGCGCGCACGTCGACCCAGAAGGAAGAGCGAACGACGAGCGACGAGTGCTCCGACTCGATGTAGAGGGACGAAATCGGATTGCCGAACGCGTCCTCGCGCTCGGCGAGGATCTCCGGCTGCGGCGTCACGTGCAGCGTGTGCGAGCGGCACGTCTGCCACGGCAGCGGACGCGGAGCGAGGTGCACGATCTGCCGCGAGACCCCGACGGGATGCTCGTACGTGTAGCTCGTCTCGTGGACCACGTAGTACGTCCGAGTCGAGCTGCTCGGATGCTTCGGCTCGGGCGGAGGGAGCGTCGTGGTCATTTCGGATCGATCCCTACCGGCGCAGGCATGCCCGCGTGGGTGAAGTAGCGGCGGTGGAGCTCGTCGGAGATGCGGAACGCGATGCGCTCCGCCTGGTCGAGCAGCCCCGCGAGGTTCTTGCACGCCTCCTCGAGGGCGTCGCCCGACTCGGGCTCGAAGCCGGCGAGAGGCAGCGTGCGCAGCTTCGCGATGAGCGCTCCGAGCTCCTCGCCGAACGCGAAGTAGTGGCCCTCGGTCCCGTGCCCCGGCGAGCCGAGCTCCGCGCCGACGCGGACGAGCGAGACCGCCAAGTCCCTGAGCTGGAACGCCACCGCGTGCGGGTTGCTCTCGTCGAGCACGACGAGGTGCAGGACGGGGAGCAGCTCCGGCGCGCGGCGGTAGCGCGCACGGAACGTGACGATGCTGTTCGCCGCCTCGAGCAGCCACTCGAGGGATGCGTTCCGTTCCGTCGGCGGCAGCTCGAGCACGCACGCCGCGACCCGCGCGAGGTGCGCGAGGCGCTCGAGCCGCCGTCCGAGCGGCAAGAACTGCCAGCTCTCGTCGCGGGTCATGTCGTCCATCGCGAAGCCCGCGAGTGAGACGCACGCGAGCATGACCTCGTCGAGCGCCTCGAGCGCGGCGCCGAGGCTCGCGTCCTTGCCCGGGAGCTTGCGCAGCAGGCGATGGAACACGTGCCAGTTGTCCGTCGACATGCGCTCGCGCACGTGGTTCGAGCAGGCGTGGAGGCGCATGACGTTGGCGACGAGCCCGCCCGTCACGGACGGATCGACGGCCGCCGCGAGGAACCATCCCGTGTCGACCTCGCTCGGCAGGGGCGGGATGCGTTTCTCCTTGCGCCGCTCGCGCTCGTCGCCGCGCTCGGGCAGTATCTCGAGCCGATCGCTCACCCAGGCGAGGGCCGCGAGCGCCGGCCGATCCGCGGGCTCGGCATCGACGACGCGCAGCAGCGCCGCGCGGAGCAGGCGCGCGACCGCCTCGCACCGCTCCGCGTAGCGTCCCATCCAGAAGAGGTTCTCGCCGACGCGCGACGGGATGTCGACCGCGCTCTGCGCGACGTCGGCGACGCCGAGCCTCGGTCTCCGCAGCGGGATGCGCGTGACGGGCCCGTCGGAGAGGATCCACGTGTCCTTGCTCGAGCCTCCCCACTGCATCGAGACGACGTCGCCGCCCTCGTGCGGCGCCACGCGCGTGAGCCCGCCGGGCAGCACGGCGTACCCGTTCGGCGTCGCGACGGCGAAGACACGCAGCGACGCGGCGCGCGCGAGCGGCCGGTCCGTGTCGCGTCCCCACGTCGGCGCGTGCGAGAGCCGGACCCACTCCTGCGCGACGTACGCGTGCGGCTGCGCGCGCATGCGCTCGACGAGACGCTCGCGCCCGGCGGCGTCGAGCGTGTGGCCGAAGATCGGCTCCATCCGGATCGTCGGATATGCAGGCTTGATGACGAGCTCGTCGAGGTGGGCGATGGCGTACTCGAGCGCAGGCTCTTCGCCGCACCACCACGTCGCGATCGACGGGATCCGGAGATCCTCGTCGAAGAGGCGCCGGCTTATGGCCGGGTAGAAGCCCGTGAGCGCGCCGGTCTCGAGCACGGCGCTGCCGAGGGCGTTCGCGACGAGGACGTTGCCCGCGCGGATCACGTGCAGAAGGCCGGGGATGCCGAGCGCCGAGTCCGCCCGCAGCTCGACCGGATCGCAATAGTCGCCGTCGAGCCGGCGGAGGATCGCGTGCACGCGCCGGAGCCCGCGCAGCGTCTTCATGTAGACGGCATCGCCGCGGACGATGAGGTCCTGCCCCTCGACGAGCGGAAAGCCGAGGTAGCGCGCGAGGAACGAGTGCTCGAAGTACGTCTCGTTGTACGGACCGGGCGTGAGCAGCACGGCGAGGGGCGTCTCGCCGTTCGCCGGCGACATCCGGTAGAGCGAGTCCTGGAGCGCGGAGAAGAAGGGCGCGAGCGGCTCCACCGGAAGCTCGCGGAACGGGTCGGACAGCGCGCGCGAGATCGTCATCCTGTTCTGGAGCGCGTATCCGGCGCCGGAGGGCCCGCCGGTGCGGTCGGCGAGGATCCACCAGCGCCCGTCCGGCGAGCGCGCGAGATCGGCCGCGTAGACGTGCATCGCGACCTGATCGGGGCGCGTCGCGCCGATCGCCGGCCACAAGAAGGCACGCTGCCCGAAGACGAGCGCAGGCGGCAGGAGCCCTTCCGCGAGGAGCCGCTGCTCTCCGTAGAGATCGCGGAGGATGGCGTCGAGCAGCCGTGCACGCTGCGCGACCGCGGCGGAGATCTCGCGCCACTCGTCCGCGGGCAGGATGAGCGGGAGCAGGTCGAGCTCCCACGGACGGCTCGCGCCCTTCGGGTCGGCGTACACGTTGTAGCTGACGCCGTCCGACGCGATCGCGTCGTGCACGAACTCCACCTTCTGCCGCATCGTCTCGACGGACAGCCCGCTCAAGTGCGCGAGGAACGCCCGCCAGTGCGGACGCGGCTCGTGCGAGGCGTCGACCATCTCGTCGTACCGACCCGGCGGAGGCGCGTAGCTCGACAGAAAGTCTTCGGGCATGTCCAGCGTCAGACCTCGGGTCTCCGCTCTCCGTATCGGGTCTTCGGCACGGAGCCGATGATAAACGGCTTCGCTCCGTCGCGGCGTCTCCGTCACACTCTGCGAGCGCCGTCCGCGCTGCGAAGGCCCGTCCGCGCTGCAAAGGCGACGTCACACCCTGCGAAGATCGAGCGTGAACGGAAAATCGGGGTTCGGCCGCGGGCGCTTCGGCTCGATGCGCCCCGGCGTGTGGCCGATGCGGAAGAAGCGGGCGAGGCGTCGTGCCTCTGCCTCGAGCGCGTTGACCGGGCGCTTGTCGTGGGCGCGACCGCCCGGATGCGTGACGTGGTACTCGCAGCCGCCGAGGCTCTTCTGCGTCCAGGTGTCGACGAGCTCGAACGTGAGCGGCGCGTGGACCGGGATGTGCGGATGGAGACAACGCGGCGGCTGCCAGGCGCGGTAACGGACGCCGGCGACGTACTCCCCTACTCGGCCCGTCGGCTGGAGCGGGAGCGCCCAGCCGTTGCACGTCACCGCGAAGCGATCGGCGACGAGGCCGGTGACCTTCACCTGCAGACGCTCGAGCGACGAGTCGACGGGGCGCGACGTCGCCCCGGACGTCGCCTCCTCCCCCATCACGTGCCACGGCTCGAGCGCGCAGCGGAGCTCGATCTCGATGCCCCGCTGCACGTAGTCGCCGTACTTCGGGAACCGGAACTCGAACTGCGGCGCGAACCATTCGGGCGCGAACGCGAAGCCCGCGTCTTCGAGCTCGGCGAGCACGTCTTCGAAGTCCTGCCAGACGAAGAACGGCAGCATGAAGCGGTCGTGCAGCTCGGTCCCCCAGCGCGTGAGTCGCTCCGGCTCGTAGGGCGCGTGCCAGAAGCGAGCGACGAGGGCGCGCAGCAGGAGCTGCTGCGTGAGGCTCATGCGGGCGTGGGGCGGCATCTCGAACGCGCGGAGCTCGAGGAGCCCGAGCCGTCCCATGGGGCCGTCGGGAGAGAACAGCTTGTCGATGCAGAACTCGGCGCGGTGGGTGTTCCCCGTCACGTCGACGAGCAGATCGCGGAACAGCCGATCGACGAGCCAAGGCGGCGGCTCGCCGTCGCCGATCGCCCCGTGCTCCTTCGTCTTGCGCGAGAGCTCGCGGAACGCGATCTCGATCTCGTAGACGGAGTCGTTGCGCGCCTCGTCGATCCGCGGCGCCTGCGACGTCGGGCCGACGAACAGCCCCGAGAAGAGATACGAGAGCGACGGGTGCTGGTGGAAGTACGCCACGAGGCTGCGCAGAAGGTCCGGACGGCGCAAGAACGGCGAATCCTCCGGCGTCGCGCCGCCGAGGACGACGTGGTTGCCTCCGCCCGTGCCCACGTGGCGGCCGTCGACCATGAACTTCTCCGCGCAGAGGCGAGACAGACGCGCTGCCTCGTAGAGGTGCGTGGTGCGATCGACGAGCTCCTGCCAGCTCGAGGACGGGTGGATGTTCACCTCGATGACGCCGGGATCCGGCGTGACGCTGAGCTGCAAGAGACGGGGATCGCGCGGCGGCGTGTATCCCTCGAAGAGCACGGGCACGCCGACGGCCTTCACCGCCGACTCGACCGCGCTCACGAGCGCGACCCAGTCTTCGAGCGTCTCGAGCGGCGGCAGGAACACGTAGAGGACGCCGCCGCGCACCTGCGTGCAGAGCGCCGTGCGCACGAGGTGCTTTGCGGACTCGCCGACCTTCGGGGGGCCGGCGTCCGGGGGTCCGGCGTCGTCGCGGCGCTCGGCAGCGGCGTGCTCGGCTTCCTTCGCGAGCTCGTCGTGGCTCGGCAGCGATGGCTTCTCCTGCGCCGGATCGGGCACGTCCGTCGGCTCGATGTCCTTCGGGTCGACCCACGGCTTGGCGTCGAGCGGAAGCCGGAGCCCGATGGGGGAGTCGCCGGGAACGAGGAAGCAGTGACCGCCGCGGAAGTGCCACGGCGTGGATCGCCAGCGATGGCTGCCCTTCGGACGCGCGAGCGGAAGCGCGTGCCCCACGGGTTTGCCGAGCCCCTCGCTGAAGATCCTCCTCAGGCGCTCGCGCTCGTCCGGGTCGGCGAGCTTCGGGTCGAGCGGGTCCACGTTCAGAGGCAGCCGCCGCTCACGCCACAGGTAGTAGTAGACGTCTTCGTACGTCGGGAAGACGTTGCGTGGATCGACGCCGAGCCGCTTTGCGATCTCGACGAGGAGGCGCCTGCCCGTCTCCTGGTCGGCGCCGCTCGGGGCGCGTTCGTCCGCGGCGAGCTTCGGGTCCGTCCAGAGCGGCTCGCCGTCGCGTCGCCAGAACAGGTGCAGCGCCCAACGCGGCGAAGACTCGCCCGGGTACCACTTCCCTTGCCCGAAGTGGACGAGCCCGGTGGGCGCGTAGCGCTCGCGCAGGCGTTGGTAGAGGTCGATCGCGAGCCGCCGCTTGGCGTCGCCGAGGGCGGCGGTGTTCCACTCCTCGCCGTCGGGGTCGTCGATGGACACGAACGTGGGCTCGCCCCCCATCGTCAACCGGACGTCACCCTCGCGGAGCTTCGCGTCGACCACCTCGCCGAGCTTCAGGATCGCGGCCCACTGCTCGTCGGTGTACGGCTTCGTGACGCGCGGCTCTTCGACGATGCGCGTGACGCTCATCGTGTGCTCGAAGACGGTCTCGCAGACGTCGAGCGTCCCGGTGATCGGCGCGGCGAGCGCGGGCTCCGCCGAGCATGCGAGCGGGATGTGCCCTTCGCCCGCGAGCAGCCCCGACGTCGGGTCGAGCCCGATCCAACCGGCGCCCGGCAAGTAGACCTCGCACCAAGCGTGGAGATCGCAGAAGTCCTCCGACGGCCCGGCCGGCCCTTCGAGCGGCTTCACGTCGGGCGCGAGCTGGATGAGGTATCCGGAGGCGAACCGCGCCGCGAACCCGAGGCGGCGGAGGATCTGCACGAGCAGCCATCCGGAGTCGCGGCACGATCCGGATCGCTTCTCCAGCGTCTCCTCCGGCGTCTGCAGCCCGGGCTCCGGGCGGACGACGTAAGCGATCTCGGCGCAGAGGCGCTTGTTGAGGTCGACGAGCAGGGAGATCGTCGTCTGCGGCTCGCGCGAAACCGACGCGACGAACGCATCGAGGAGCGGCGAGCCGGGCAGCGTGCGCAGGTAAGGCTCGAGCTCCTGGCGCAGCGTCGGCTCGTAGTCGAACGGCCATTTCTCGGCGTAGGGCTCGACGAAAAAGTCGAACGGATTGATCGCCGCCATCTCGGCGACGAGGTCGACGTCGATGAGGAGGTGGTCCGTCTTCTCGGGAAAGACGAGCCGGGCGACGTAGTTCGACTGCGGATCCTGCTGCCAGTTGATGAAGTGCTTCTCGGGCGAGACCCGGAGCGAGTATCCGAGGATCCGCGTCCGGCAATGCGGCGCCGGCCGCAGCCGCACGCACTGAGGCCCGAGCGAAACGAGCCGGTCGTAGCGATACGACGTGCGATGTCGGAGGGCGACGTGAACGGACATCTTCGGAGGCTGGAAGCTAGCCGCGCCCTCGGGCAACCTCCAGGGGTTCGGTGCGGGAGCGAGCCGGGCGCGCCCGTTACCAGCACACCAGCCTCCCCGCTTCGTTGCCGCCTCGATCAACGAGCTCCCGACAGACCGCGAGGCGCGCCCGCAACCAGCACGCCCGCGCGTCCTCGAGTCATTGGCGCCCAATCAACGCGTTACCGACGAGGGCATGGGCTCGCCCGCCCCGCCTCGCCTCGCCTCATTGTTGCCCAATCAACTCGTTTCCGGGCGCGCCCGCCCCGGCCTCGATTCATTGCTGCCCAATCAACGCGTTTCCGACCAGACCGCGGGCGCGCCCGCCCCGGCCTCGATTCATTGCTGCCCAATCAACGCGTTTCCGACCAGACCGCGGGCGCGCCCTCCCCGGCCTCGATTTATTGCTGCCCAATCAACGCGTTCCCGAGCGAGGGCATGGGCGCGCCGGCAACAGCGCGCCCGCCAGCCTCGATTCATTGCCGCCCAATCAACGAGTTCCCGACCAGACCGCGGGCGCCCGCCCCGCCTCGATTCATTGCTGCCCAATCAACGCGTTTTCGACCAGACCACGGGCGCGCCGGCAACGCCTCGATCATTGCTGCCCAATCGAGAGCCCCACACACAGGCGACAAGCACGCCCGCACCTGCTCGCAGCTGTTGGAGGCGATCACGTACGGATGGTGAGGAGACCCCTTGCGCGACAGCAGATGCGTGCGCATCGTTCCCCAGCCAAGTTCATGGCGACTCGGGGGGAAAGGCGAGTGCAGAGGCGGGCGCGCTCCGCGCGTTCTGCGCGGGTCGGGAGTATGGCGGCTCAGATCGAGCTACCGCTCGGTACGAGCTCGAAACCGGCGCGAGGAGGTCGGCGGAAGAACGCGGGCCGAAAGCGCGCGAACCCCGACGCTCGCCCGAACGTCCCGCACCGCAAGCGGCCCGTGCACGTGGGACGCCATCCAGTCCACGTGACGATGCGACTCGCCAAGAACGTGCCGAAGCTGCGCAACCAGCTCGCGCGAGAGACCTTCAAGCGCGTGCTCAAGAAGCAGGCGGAGCGGCCCTACGCGACGGAGTTCCAGGTCGTCCACTTCTCGATCCAGGACGATCACGTGCACCTCATCGTCGAGGCGCTCGCGCAGAGTGAGTCGGAGCACTCGAAGACCAGCCCGGCGCAGCGTCGCGAGCTCGATGGCAACGCGCTCCGCCGCGGCGTGAGCGGGCTCATGATCTCCTTCGCCCGCCGCTACAACCGTGCGCTCCACCGCAAAGGGAAGGTCTGGGGCGATCGACACCATCGACGTGACCTTCGGAACCCGACGGAGGTGCGCAGCACGCTTCTCTACGTGCTCCAGAACTGGCTGCGTCACGGCATGCGCGTCTTCGGCGATGGCCTCGTCGACCCATACTCGAGCGCGCCGCGCTTCGAGGGCTGGGCCGACCCGCACGTGACGTTCATCGAGACGGAGCCATGGCCGAAGCCTCGACCTCGCACGTGGCTGCTCGCCATCGGATGGAAGCGAGCCGGCGGCCTCCTTCGGACCTCGGACGTCCCGCCTGCGGCGAGAAATGTCCGCTGGGCTCCGATCGTGGCCGCGTACGTGCCCGAAACGGGTCCAGCCGTCGCGTAGCTGTCGGCTGTCGCTCGGCCGCATCGGCGCGGGTCGGAGGTCGACGTCGCCGCGTGGAGCCTCGAAAGGTGGCTTCGATGCCGGAGTCAGCCCGCGCCATCCACGGCTCCGCGAACGCTCAGGCAACACTGCAGGAATCGCCATCCATCGGGCGGAGACGCCGCTCCAGGTGAAGTCCGCGCGCATCCTCGTCGTCCCTTTGCGGCGCTCCCGGTGAAGTCCGCGCGCGTCCCGCCCTCCGCTCGCGGCGCCCTTCTAACTCCACACGCATCCCACCAGCCCCTCGCGGCGGCTCTGGTGATTGATTGGGCGACAATCCCGGAGCCCCCGTCCTCCGGCGGCATCACTTGATTGGGCAACAATCGCCCGAGCCTCCGCCCTCCGGCGGCATCACTTGATTGGGCGACAATCGCCCGAACCGCGCGCGTCCGCTCGTGCCCCTGCCACCGCCATGACGCGCGCGCGCTCTTGATTGGGCGACAATCGCCCGAA
>Ga0207864_1000627_pt1 | contig 46429 bp, 48 predicted proteins | sample HigsolmetaAR202D_FD_184834 | JGI IMG/M metagenome (GOLD analysis project Ga0207864, IMG submission 184834) | Ionic liquid and high solid enriched microbial communities from the Joint BioEnergy Institute, USA - AR20-2-D (SPAdes) (version 2) ...
GGCCCGACGTTCGAGATCGAGGGGCACCGGATCGTGGACCTGCTGCCGGCCGACGACGGATGAGGTCGGGGGTGGCGCGACGGTCGCCGCCCCCGCCAGGATCGTCACCGCCGCCGCCCTCGTACCACACCGGGCCTGCCACCTCCCGCCCGCCACCGACTCCCGCTCCCCCGACCGGGATCCCGTCCGTTGACTCGGGGTAACCTCCAGGGGTAGATTGCGCACGATGCCCGGAGTGGACAGGACGATGCAAATGCCCATGACTGCGCGCGAGAGGATCGAGGAGGTGCTGGGCAAGATCCGCCCGGCGCTGCGTGCCGACGGCGGCGATGTCGAGCTCGTCGATTACGACGAGGAGGAAGGCATCGTCCAGCTCCGCCTCATGGGAGCCTGCGGCTCCTGCCCGATCTCGATGCTAACGCTCAAGCAGGGGATCGAGCGGCGCATCATGATGGCGGTGCCCGAGGTCAAGGGCGTCCTCGCCAACTGAGCGGTAACGCCGACCGGCGCCTCTGGCGGCCGGCGCCCCAGGGGGCGCCGGCCGTTTGCACGATGGGAGGAACTCATGATCGATAGAAACGAGCTGCTCGGCCGGGTCCGGGCGGCACTCGAGCAGGTCCGGCACCCCGCAACGGGTGCGGACGTCATATCCGGCGGACAGGTGCAGGGACTCGACGTCGACGACGAGGGCAAGGTCCAGTTCGAGTTCGTACTCCAGACCAGAGATCCCGGCACGCTCGTGCGCGAGGCGCGCGCCGCGGTCGAGGCGGTCGAGGGCGTCTCGCGCGTAAAGATCGATGTCCGGCTCCCCAAGGAGATCCAGGCTGGGGGCGCGCGCAAGGCGGGCGGGCGCCTCCGGCCGGGAAGCGTGCCCGCGCCCACGCCGCAGCCGCATCTCGTCGAAGGGATCTCACACGTCGTCGCCGTCAGCTCCGGCAAGGGCGGCGTCGGCAAATCGACCGTCGCCGCGAACCTGGCCGCGGCCCTCGCCGCCGCCGGCAAGCGCGTCGGTCTCCTCGACGCCGACGTCTACGGACCCAACATCCCGGTGATGTTCGGCGAGAAGCGCAAGCCTCGCGTCACGGGCGAGCGCGGCAAGGAGAAGATCGTCCCGCTCGAGGCCCACGGCGTGCGCCTCATGAGCCTCGGCTTCCTCCTCGAGGACGAACAGCCGGCCATCATGCGCGGCCCCCTCGTCTCGGGGATCCTGCGCCAGTTCCTCGAGCAGGTCGAATGGGGCGAGCTCGACTACCTCATCGTCGACATGCCGCCCGGCACCGGCGATGCGCAGCTCTCGCTCGTCCAGACGATCGACATCGACGGCGCCGTCATGGTGACCACGCCGCAGGATGTTTCGACCGGCGACGTCCGCCGCGCGATCCGGATGTTCGAGCGCGTGCGCACTCCCGTCCTTGGCGTCGTCGAGAACATGAGCGGCTTCGTCTGCCCGTGCTGTGGCACGTCGGTCGACATCTTTGGGAAGGGCGGCGGCCGCGCCCTCGCGGACGACATGCACGTCGAGTTCCTGGGCGAGGTCCCGCTCGACGTGAAGGTCCGGGAAGCGGGCGACGAAGGGCGTCCGACGGCGATCGCCGCGCCGGAATCGCCCTCGGGGCGCGCTTTCGCACAGGTCGCCGAGCGCGTCGCCGCGATCGTCGAGGCCGGGACGCACGCCCGCGTCTGATGGCGCGCCGCGTCCTTCCGCCGCCGCCCGGCCCCGCGGAGCTCGGCGCGCTCCCGGTCCACGTCGTCGTCCGCGACTATCCGGAGACGCTCGCCGTGCTTCGCGGCGCGGGGGTAGACGTCCCCGCTCTGGGTGGCTCGACGCTCTCCCAGGCGGTGCCCGAGCCCGGTCCGCTCATCGATGCGGTCCGGGCCGCCACCGCCTGGCGCGCCGAGGCCTGACCTGGCCGGCCCCGGTTCGCCGCCACACCACGCGATGCACCGGATCACGCTCCTGACCGATTTCGGCACCGCCGACGGATACGTCGCCGCGATGAAGGGCGCGATCGCCCAGGTTGCACCCGAGGCGATCATAGATGACGCCGCGCACGACATCCCGCCCGGCGACGTCGAGGCCGCGGCCTTCACACTCGCGCGCTACTGGCGCCTGTACCCGCCCGGGACGGTGCACGTCGTCGTTGTCGATCCGGGCGTGGGGACCGAACGGCGCACGATCGCCGCACGGGTCGACGGTCGCTTCTTCGTCGCGCCGGACAACGGCGTGTTGAGCCATGTGCTGGGCGAAGCGCGCGCCGAGGCGATCCACGCGATCGAGAACCCCGCGCTCCGGCGCGACGTCGTCTCGGCCACCTTCCACGGGCGCGACATCTTCGCACCCGCCGCGGCGCACCTCGCCCATGGTACGCCGCTCGACGCGTTCGGCCCCGCGATCGACGACCCCGTGGTCTTGCCGATTCCCCGGCCGGAGCGGTCCGGGCGCGAGATCCGGGGCCACGTCGTTGCGGTCGACCGATTCGGCAACCTGATCACAAACGTGCCGGGTGCCTGGCTGAGCCCGAGAGCGCGCGTCGCCATGGCCGGTCGGGACGTGGGGCCCCTGCGCCGGACCTACGCCGACGCGCCGCCGGGCGGCCTTCTGGCCCTGGTGGGCTCGACCGGAATGCTCGAGATCTCCGTTCGCGACGGGTCCGCCGCGATGACGCTCGACGCGACGCGCGGTGCGGGAGTGACCATCTGGGAGGAGGACGGCCATGGGGAACGCTGAAGTGCGGAGCGTCGTAATCACCGGCGCATCGAAGGGGATTGGCCGGGCGTGCGCGCTCCGCCTCGACCGCGCCGGGTTCCGGGTGTTCGCCGGGATCCGCACCGAGGCCGATGGGGAGGCGTTGCGAGCGAAGGCATCGGACCGGCTCGTTCCCGTGCGCATCGATGTGACGGACGAGGCGTCGATCGCCGAGGCCGTCCGGCTCGTCGACGCCGCCGTCGGCGCACAGGGGCTCTACGGCCTCGTCAACAACGCCGGCATCGCCGTCGCCGGACCGCTCGAGTTCCTCCCGCCCGCCGAATTGCGGCGACAGCTCGAGGTCAACGTCGTCGGCCAGCAGGCGGTGACCCGCGCGTTCCTCCCGCTCCTGCGCCGGGCCCGCGGCCGCATCGTCAACATGGGCTCGATCTCCGGGCTCATGGCTCTTCCGTTCACCGGCGCCTACGCGGCGTCGAAACACGCGCTCGAGGCGATGACCGACGCGCTCCGCGTCGAGCTCGCGCCCTGGGGACTGCACGTCTCGATCGTCGAGCCCGGCGTCATCGCCACACCCATCTGGGAGACGTCCGAGGCCGCAGCCGAGCGCATCATGGACCAGTACCCGCCCGAGGCCTTCGAGTACTACGGTGGCGCGATCGAGCTCGTCCGGAGGAGCGTCCGCAACAGCGCCGCACGCGGGCTCCCGCCCGACGCCGTCGCCCGCGTCGTCGAGCACGCGCTCACCGCGCAACGGCCCCGGACGCGCTACCTCGTTGGCCGCGATGCCCGCATCCGCGCGCTCATCCGCTGGCTCCCGGACCGTATCCGCGATCGCCTGATCCTCAGCCGGTTACGCAAAGGCGTCCGCTGATGCCGGTCCGGCCGGCTGGCCGCGCTACTCGTCAGTTCGAGAACGCCACTTCGATGTCCGGCGGGTGTTGCAGCGTGTGTTCGACGGTGCAGTGCTGAGCTACTCGCAGCGCCGCCGCGCGTCGCTGCTCGGGGAGCTCCGGCCAGGTGAGCTTCATGTCGTACCGCCCGACGCGGTATGGATCGTCGACGTACTCCCACTCGAGCCCGAGTTCCAGCCCCTCGAGCCCGATCCCGACCTGCTCCGCCCAGACCGCCAGCACCGCGATCGTGCAAGTCCCCAGCGATGCCGCGAGCATGTGGAGTGGGGAAAAGGAAACGGCCGGATCCGTCGACTCGATCTCGAGCCCGGATCCGGCCGCCAGGACGCGTATCGCCTGTTCGCCGTCCAGGAGGATTCGCATCACTCCTCAGTTCTCGATCCACCTCTGCTCCGCGGCCGCGAGCCGCTTGTGCTTCGGTGTCACGAACCGAACCACCAGGTACCCGATCAACACGATCGGCGCGACCTTGAAGAGCAGGAACCCTGCCACCGAAAGGGCCACCGAGAACACCAGGCCGAACAGCGCCAGGACGATCGACCCGACCACCAGCGCGATCAGGCCGACGAAGAAGAAGGTGACCAGCTTGCCAATCATCTGTGCCTCCGAAGGATGTGCGGTGCGACCGCGCTCGCCGTTGCTACCCCGTTCAGTTGTCGTCGTTCGAATCGACCCAGTCGATGTCGACCGACCCGAATGCCCCCGAGATCCTCACCGTCAGCTTCCTCTTCGCGGAATCCCAGTCACGCGAGTAGTAGGCATTGCCGCGCTTGATCATGCCGTCGGACTCGAATCCCATGAGGAACGAGTCCTTCCTGACCTGTACGCCGACGCCGCGGGGGACTTTCAGCGTAAGCGTACCCAGACCGAGATCGATCGACGCGTTCGTGTCGCCGTACCAACGACCGGTGAAATCGAGCGTGATGGCGCCCACGCCTCCCGTCACGGAAAGCGACTCGACGTTCGCGTTCCCCAACCCGTATACCTTCAGATCCGCCGCGCCGGCCTCGATCTCGAGCTCTTCCATCCGTATCGGGTTGGGCTTCGAGAAATTCAGTCGGGATTCGCTTGCCCCGGTCGTGATCCGGACTCGCCGCAGCCGCATGCCGCCCAGCTCCATCTCCGCTTCGACGGCGCCGAACTTCAGCTGGAGGTCCATCGGCACGTCCTGCGTGAGCGACAGGTTCAGTCGCCCGCCATCCCGGATGTCCCCCCGGATTCGATTGTTCAAGCCCTCCACCCCGATCCGCAGCGCGCCGGGGCTGTACTCGTGGATCGGATTGAAGATCTCGGCATCGTAGCGCAGCGACGTCCGGTAGAGCGTCCCCGAGCTGGCGGGCTCGAGCTGCAGCTGCCCTGCGCCGAACTGGACTTCGACCTTCAGATTCGATTCGCCCGCGACCTGCCGCTGGCCGCTGATGGTCCGCCATTCCTGCGCCGTGAGGGGCGTGGCCGCGCCGATCAGGAGCAGCGCGAGCGCACAGCCGGCGATTGACCTAGCCATTAGACCCCCCGTCGAGGACCGAGTCCACGTCGATGTCGGTATCCGGCGGACGCTTCACCTTCGGCCGCGTGCCGGCGCGCGACAGGAGCACTGCGCCGAAACCGATCGTGAACGCCGCCCACGTCAGCACGACCGCCAGGAACATGAGCACGCCGCTCACGACGCCCAGCCACGGGCCCGCCATCTCGACCACGTTCGCGGCGATGTAGAGCGCCAGGAGCAACCCGACGCCGGTCAGGACGTAGTAGTACGAGTTGGCTCGCCTGAACAGCTCGCCGCCGTTGAACCGCCGCTCCGCCAGCGCTTCGCCCGCCGCGTGCGCGACCGCGAGGTAGCCGAAGAGCATCGCCAGCACGACCGCGACCGGGAAGAGCGGCAGCCACGCGATCAGCACCGGGATCCCCACGATCGAGATCGTCAGCACGATCGCGCCCAGGATGAACGCGGGCAGGATCAGGAACGTACCCGCGAGCCCCACGAGCCCCGACTGGATCGTCGCATGGCGCGCCGTGTCGGCCACGCCTTCCAGGTACTTCCGACCGAAGAAGACGACCGCGAAGCCGATCCCGATCAGCACCGCGTAAATGGCGAGGATCGAGAAGATGTCGGCGATCCCTCTGAAGATTCGACGGACCGGACGGGACCACCACCCGGCGTCCCGATCCCGTTCCCGGGACACCCGAACCGTGACCGACCGGTCGCGCGACTCCATCAGCTGCGCTTCGAGCTCGGCGATTCTCTCGTTCAGCCGGGCCACCGTGTCGTTCACCCAGTTACCCTGCGCCGGCGTTTGGGTCGACACCGCCGGCGGCGACGAGGTCCCGCCGGTCAATATCTCCTCGAGCGCCGTGTCCAGTCGCGAGCCCGTTTCGCCGTCGGGCGCATCCCACCCGACCAGGAGCGCTGGGAGCTCCGCCGCGGACGCGTCCATCACACGGTTGAGCAGCTCGCGCCACGCACGGTCAAGACTCTCGCCTCGCGGGGCGGACCCGAGCCGTCGGCCGTCCATCCATGCCGCCCCGTCGCGCAGCGCGAACTCGACCTTGCGGCCGTCCGCGAGCTCGAGCCGGATCTCGGCCGCGCTGCGCGACAGCTCGGCTTCGCTAGAGACGATCTCCGTATACCGGTTGCCGGTCTCCTGCGCCATGACGGGCACGGTGCCCGCCAGCAGGAGCGCCGCGGTCAGCGTTCCCAGCGCGGCTCGCCGGCTAAATGCAATGCATGACATGGTGCTTTTCCCGCGAAGCGGTGCGGAACAGGTTGTCGTACAGGATCCAGAGAGCCACCACCATCATTACGGCGAACACCGCCGCCGCCACACCCAACTGCGTCGTGTCGACTTCCTGGAGGAGGCGTTGCGCCACCTCCCAGACCCACTGAGCGGTGCTGCTCTCCAGAACCGAGGCGCTCGCCCGGCCCGCGAGCGACATCAGCCCGTCGGTCAGCCGATCGCGAACGAACAGCCAGAGCGTCTCGGGCGTGATGCCGGGCCGCGACAGCAACCAGGCCAGCAGGCCTCCGGTCGCGACCACCGGCAGAGCAAGCAGCGCCGTCGCGAGGAGCCACCCCGTCGTCCCGGACGGGATCAGCCGCTTGAGCATGGCCATCACCCGGACCGACCACGGCACCCTGACCGTGACGCCGGCCATGACCCGATCTGCAAACCCCGGAGATGGTGCGAACCGCGGCAGGGACGAGAGCGCCGTGAACAACGCTCTCCATTCGTCGACTTCCGACTGACAGCGGGAGCACGTCACGAGATGCGACTCGATGACGACGCGGTCGGATTCGTCGAGTGCGCCCTCCACGAAGGATTCCAGCAGGTCGGGCGTCGGGTGCTGCATGCCGTCGGTACTCAAGCTTGCTTCTCCATTGTGACGGTGCACGGGCCTCTACGGCTGTCTCCCGATCCGGGTTTCAGATCCGTAGGTGCGCGAGATGCTTCCGCAGTTCGTTGCGCGCCCTGTGTATGAAAGTCTTCACGGTGCCGAGCGGAATACCCATGATCTCGGCGATTTCTTCGTACGGCCGGTCTTCCATGTGCCACAGGATGATCGCGGTCCGGTACTCCGGCCGAAGGCGCGCGAGCGCCTTCTCGATCTCCTCTCCGATCTCCCGGCTGGCTGCGTAGTCCTCGGGTGATTCTTCGGTCGAAACGACCGTGATGCGCGTGGCCTCGATGTCGTCGGCGGTCTTGGCGTTCGGAGACCCGTCCAGCGACAGCGTGTCGACCTCGCGCTTGCGGAGCCGGTCGATGGCCGTGTTGTGGGCGATTTTGAAGATCCAGGAACTGAACTTGAGTTGCGGGTCGTACCGATCGAGCGCGTTCAGGACCTTGATGAAGGTGTCCTGCGCGAGGTCCTCGGCCAGCTCGCGATCCCGGACCAGGCGATAAATGATGGAGAAGACCGGCCGCTCGTAGCGGCCGATCAGCTCACGGTAGGCCTCCTCGCGACCGGCGCGAGCCCGGGCCACCACCTCCTGATCTGTCAGATTCGAGTAATCCACTTCCCCGCGCGGCACAGTTCCGGAGGTCCCACCGGCCGACCATACGGAGATGGGAGGACGCCGGTTTCGACGATGCTGCCTTGATCGGCGTCGGCTGCCGGGCTAGCTTGCATCCCCTTGATTCTACGACGCCGGAGCGATTTACGCGATGTCCGTCACCTCGGCCGACTCGACGGTGCTGCCGCCCCCGGAGGAGAAGGCGGCTGCGGTTCGCCGCATGTTCGGGGCGATCGCCCCTCGATACGACCTGCTCAACCACGTTCTCAGCCTGAACATCGACCGCCGCTGGCGGCGTCGCGCGGTGGACATGCTGTTGGAGGGGCGCGCGCCGCGTGGCCGCTTCCTCGACGCCTGCTCCGGGACTCTCGACCTCGCGCTCGAGCTGGCCGGACGGAAGGGCTTCGCCGGGCGGGTCGTCGCTTCCGATTTCAGCCTTCCGATGCTGGAGCGGGGGCTGCCGAAGATCGAGCGGCACGCGATCGATCCGGCCTGCGCCGACGCCCTGTGCATGCCGTTCCCCGACGGCGCCTTCGACGGCGCGACGGTCGGGTTCGGCGTACGCAACCTGGCCGATCTGGACGCGGGGCTCCGCGAATTCGCCAGGGTGCTCAAGCCGGGGGGGCGGCTGGTGATCCTCGAGTTCACCACGCCGACGTTCAAGCCGGTGCGTGCGGTTTACCTCTTCTACTTCCTCAAGGTCCTGCCGTGGATCGGCCGTCTGATCTCGCGGCACGGCAGCGCGTACGCGTACCTCCCCGCGTCGGTTCTGCAGTTCCCGCCGCCCGCGGAGCTCGCCCGTCGCATGGAGGCCGCCGGTTTCACCGACGTGAGGTGGAAGTCCCTGACCATGGGGATCGCCGCGATCCACGTCGGGACGCGATCGGATCAGCCGAAGTCCGAGAGCACGACGCCTGCGGCGTGATAGCCGCACATTCCGTGGACGCCGCCGCCCGGCGGCGTCGACGCGGAGCAGAGGTATATCCCTTTCACGCCCGCGCGGTACGCCGTCAGCGCGGGCACCGGGCGGAAGATCAGCTGGCGGAACGTATTCGCCCCGGCCGCCAGGTCCCCGCCGACGAGGTTGGGGTTGTGACGCTCCAACTCGGCGGCGGTCATGGTTCGGCGCGCCAGAATGCGACGCCGGAAACCCGGCGCGAATCGCTCGACCTGGGCCTCGATCGCGGCCGTCATGTCGACCGTCGAACCGCTCGGCACGTGACAGTAGGCCCACGCGGTGTGGAACCCCTCGGGTGCGCGGGTTCGATCGAAGTTCGTGGGCTGGCCGAACACGACGAAAGGTCGATCCGGGTGGATCCCCTGCCAGGGCAGCCGCACCGCGCGTGAGATCTCCTCGAAGGATCCCCCCAGGTGCACCGTGCCGGCCCGGGCACACGCCTCGTACGTCCACGGGACCGGGCCATCCAGCGCCCAGTCGATCTTGAACGCTCCGGGTCCGTGCCGGAATCGCTCGAGCCGGCGCCGGTAGAGCGGCGGGAGCCGGTCGCCGGCGATCCGGAGGAGCTGCCGCGGTGCGACGTCGAGCACGGCGACGCGGGCGGATGGCAGCTCGTCGAGAGAGCGGACCGGTGCCTCGGCCTCAAGCCTCCCGCCGAGCGACCGCAGGTGTGCGACGAGGGCATCGGCGATGCACCGCGACCCGCCGCGCGCGATCGGCCACCCCACGGCGTGGCCGGCCAGGGCGAGGACGAGCCCGAACGCGGCGTTCGCGGGCGTTTCGAGCGGCGCGGCCGCGTGGGCGGAGATCCCGGCGAGGAGCGCCTTCGCGCGGTCGCCCTGGAACTCGCTCTCCACCAGTCCGCGCGTCGAGCGGAGGGCGAGCAGCCCGAACCGCGCGAGCGCGAGCGGCGCGCGCGGCACGTGCAGGACGGGACCGAGTACCTCCCGGACGATGGCATCCCAATCGCGTACGAGTGGAGCGAAGAGGCGACGGTAAGCACCGGCGTCGGGCCCGAGCGAGGCGGCCGTCTCGTCGACGTCGCGCGTGAGGATCGCCGGCGGCGCGTCGTCGAACGGGTGGGCGAGCGCGATCTGCGGGTGGACCCATTCGAGTCCGTGGCGCTCCAGCGGGAGTGTGCGGAAGTACGGCGACGCGACGGCGAGCGGGTGGACGGCGGAGCAGATGTCGTGGACGAATCCGGGGAGCGTGAGCTCGGCCGAGCGAGTGCCGCCGCCGAACTCGTCGGCGGCCTCGCGGACCAGCACTTTCCACCCCGCCGCCGCCAGCCGGATCGCGGCGGCCAGCCCGTTGGGTCCCGAGCCGACGACGATCGCGTCGAAATCGGCCATGCGGCGGGCGCGCGTCCGAAGGCGCGCGTCAGACGGTCGTGGACGTTTCGGCGATCTCCGCGGGCGCCGCCGCGGCAGCCTGCGTCGACGCCTCGCCGCGATAGCCGCTGGCCACGCCGCCCACGACCATGAAGAGGCCGATCCAGCCGAAGAACGTGAGCCCCTGGCCGAAGAGGAGGAGCGCGAGGATCGCGCCGACGACCGGCTCGACGCTGGCCCCGACCGATGCGGGCGCGGCGTCGATCCGCCGCACCGCGGCGAAGTAGCAGAAGTTCGCGCCGAGCACCGCGCCGATCCCGAGCGACATGATGTAGACCCACCCGGCGAGCGTCCCGGCCGGCATCGGCGTGTGGCCGCTCAGGGGCAGGAATAGCGCGAGCAGGAGCGTGCCGCCGACGAGCTCGTAGAAGAGGACCTTGACCGATCCGTACCGGGGCACGGCGTACCGGGCGAGGAGCGTGCTCCCCGCGTATCCCAGGGCGGCCAGCAGGCCGCCGAGGATCCCGGCGGCCGAGGTCGACAGCGCCGCAGCGGCCGCCGGGTCGCCCTCGCCGCTCGTGTGGCCGTTGACCGTGAGGGCGACACCGACCATGACCACCACCGCGACCGCGATGCGCCCCGCCGTCAGCGCTTCGCCGAGGAGCGGCCGGGCCAGGATCGCGACGATGACGGGCGCCGTGTACAGCAGTGCGACCGCCGGCGCCACGCCGACCCCCGCGATCGCGTATTGGAACGCCACCTCGAACACCGCGACCAGCGCGCCGCCAACGAGGCCGACGAGGACGAGCCCGCGTCGGTCGATCCGGAAGAGGTCGCGCCGGAACAGGCCGTACGCCGCGAGCCCGAGGACCGACAGGAGGATACGCCAGAAGCCGACGTCGGTGAGCTGTGCGCCCTCGGCGTAGAGGGCCGTGCTCAGGGGACCCGTCGTGCCCCACAACGTGCCGGCGGCGATGGCAAAGAAGTAGCCGGCGAACTTGGCTTTTCCGGCGGCGTTCGATCGCGCGATCTGACTCATGTCCGGGCCCCGTCGCGGTGGGAGGTTCGGTTCGGTCAGCGAGATCCCACGAAGAATACGTACGGGGCCCGGCCGGGGCAACGAAAGCGACGGGGCCGGCACAACGAACGAGTTCGGGGTGCGCCGTCCGGCGCACCCCGTATGATGCAACGCGCGACGCGTATCGCGCCGCCGGTCGCTTCAGCGTCCGAGCGAGGAGTGGATCTGTCGTGCCTGCTGCAGGTGCTCCGCGATGACGTCGCGGGCCACCCTAAGCTCCTTTTCGAGCCGGTCGTCGTGGACGCCCGGGATCAGCGCGTTGTCGATCGTGTTCAGGAGCCACTGGTGCATGGCTACCTGGTTCTGGATGTACGCCCGGTCGAATTGCAGTCCGTCGAGCTGCTGGAGGTTCTGCATCGTCGTCCGGCCGTTCGCCACGAGCTGGTCCGTGAGCGGGTTGGCGCCGGCCATCCCGTTGTGGCGCCGCATGTGCTCCGCCAGCTGCTGGTTCATCGACGAGTGGTCGCTGACCATGCGTTGGGCGAACTGCCGGACCGCGTCGTTACGGCTCTTCTGCAGGGCGAGCTGCCCCTCCTGGATTTCGGCGTTGTTCGCCGTCGACATGATGGACGCGGCGTCCGCGTCGGAGAGGATGAAGCTCTCGGCCGGGGGAGCGGGCTGGACTCGCAATTCGCGCTCGTGGGGGCCGCAGGCGGCGAGCCCGATGGCGGCCGCGGCGAAGATCGAAAAGAACCCGACCGGGGCGGTGCGGGGCGTCGACTGGCTCATTCTTCCTCCTTGACTTGCCTCACCGGCTTCGTGGTCGACTCGCCCGGCGCGGTCCGCCGGGCCGTCGGAGCGCGGACCGGATGCAATTTCGGTGCACGCCCCGCCTCGTCGCCGGCGTTGAAGAACCGAGGTCCCGCCGGTAGATTGGCCGCCCGTCGACCACGCAAACGATGCTGTCCGGCAGGGACGATCCGAATATGGGAGAGCAGAGACCGGCAGACGCGGCAACGCAAGTCGGTGGCGCCGCGGCCACGGCGCCGCGGGAGGGGCAGACCTTCGCCGGGGATTCGCTACTGGCCCGATACGCCAGCTTCGTGAAGCTGCCGCACACGCTCTTCGCGTTGCCGTTCGCGGGCGTGGGCGTGATCCTGGCCACGTACGTGCGGCCGGAGATGGTCTCGGTCGCCGAGGTGCTCTGGATCGTGCTCGCGTTCACGGCGGCGCGATTCGCCGCGATGGGCTTCAATCGGATCGTCGACCGGCATTTCGACGCATTGAACCCGCGGACGCGGCAGCGAGAACTACCGTCCGGCCGGCTGACCGTCCGCCAGGCGACGGCGTCGGTGGTGGTCGCGTCCGTCGTATTCGTGGCTGCGGCGTTCCAGCTCAACGCGCTGTGCGGCTGGCTCTCGCCCGTCGCGCTCGTGTGGGTGTTCTTCTACTCGTACACGAAGCGCTTTACGGCCTGGTCGCACCTCGTGCTGGGCCTCGGGCTCGGGATCGCGCCGGTCGGGGCGTACCTGGCGCTCACCGGCGAGTGGAGCGATCCGTGGTGGTCGCTGGTCGTCCTCGCCGCCGCGGTCATGCTGTGGGTGGCCGGCTTCGACATCATCTATGCGGTCCAGGACGAGGCGTTCGACCGCGAGCACGGGCTGCACTCGGTCCCTGCCCGCCTGGGGTTGAAGCGGTCGCTGGGCGTTGCGCGGCTCCTTCACTTCTTGGCGGTCGTCGCCTTCTTCGTCCCGTGGTGGCTGCGGGCGTTCCCCGTGGGGTGGGCGTACCTGGGCGCGGTCCTGGTGATGGCGACGCTGCTCCATTTCGCGCACGCTTCGTTGCGCGGCCGGCCGGTCGAGGAGCTGGACTTCCACCGCATCGACCGCGCGTTCTTCCACACGAACGTGGGCGTGTCGACCAGCTTCTTCGTGCTCACGCTCCTCGATCGGATCCTCCAGTCATGAGCGGCGCCCCGGTCACCCTGGCCATCACCGGCGCATCGGGCGCGCCGTACGCGGTCCGACTGCTCGAGGTCCTGAACGGCGCGGGCGTGCCCGTGCGGCTGATCGTTTCCGAGACGGGCTGGCGGCTCCTGTGCGAGGAAGAGGGGATCGAGGGCGAGGCGGGGCTGCGCTCGCGGACGGGCGACTGGAGCCGCGTGACGCTCTACGACGACGCGGACCGCGGCGCGACGCCGGCGTCGGGGTCGGCGCCGTCGCGTGGGATGGTCGTTTGCCCCTGCTCGATGGGGACGCTCGCGAGCATCGCGCAGGGTACGTCGCGTTCGCTCATCGAGCGGGCTGCCGACGTGGCGCTCAAGGAACGCAAGCCGCTCATCCTCGTCCCGCGCGAGACGCCGTACTCGATCCTGCACCTCGAGAACATGCTGCGGCTGAGCCGCGCGGGCGCCGTCGTACTCCCGGCCTCGCCCGGGTTCTATCACCGCCCCCGGACGATCGGAGACCTGGTCGATTTCGTGGTCGGCCGGATCACCGCCCACCTCGGCCTCGACCTCGGGCTCGGCCCGAAATGGCAGAGTGGGGAGGCGGATTGAGAGGCGTCGCATGCTCATCGGGCTGATCAGCGACACGCACGGGCAGCTACGGCCGCAGGTCTTCGAACGGCTGGAGGGGGTCGACCGGATCTTCCACGCCGGCGACATCGGGTCGCTCGACCTGCTGACCGAGCTGGAGGCGATCGCGCCGGTCCAGGCCGTGTGGGGGAACACGGACGGCTTCGACGTGCGGGCCCGGGTGCCCGAGAAGGTCGAGGTCGAGATCGAAGGGTGGCGAGTCGTCGTCGTCCACGGCCACCAGCTCGGCTCGCCCCGGCCGCAGACGCTCCTGGAGGCGTATCCCGATGCGGGCATGATCGTGTACGGCCACACGCACCGCGCGGCCGTGGATCGAGTGGGCGGCAAGCTCGTGGTCAATCCGGGCGCGGCGGGTCCGACCCGCTTCGGCCTCGCTCCGTCGGTCGCGCTCATGACCGTCGAGCCGGGGGTGGTCGACGTGCGCATCGTCGAGTTGTGATCCACGCCGCCGGGTCGCCCGACCCGGCACGAAAATTCCGTCCGCCGCGCCCCGGACCCGGGGCGGAGACGGCGGATGGAAATTCCCGAGAGTTCCTTCACCACGGCGACGGCCGGGCTGCTCATCCTCCTGCTCGTCGCCCTGCTCGTCGCCCGATTGATCACCCCCCACGAGAGGCGGCTCGTCACGAGTGCGGCCGTTGCGTTGGCGGGCTTGTTCTTCGTCGGCCGGGGCGCGGGCGACGATGTGGCCACGGCGGTCGGTGTCGTCGGCTGGGCGGTAGGACTCGGGAGTTTCGTCCACGCGGTCCTCTGCTGGACCGCCGCCTCAGCCTCGCGCATCGGACCGCTGGCCGCGCTGATCCTGCTGCCCCCGGCGTTCTTCGGCGCGGTCCTCGTCGAGGGGCTGCTGATCAGTCTCCTCTCCTGACCACGGCCGGTCACTCGATCCGGACGAAGGCGTGCTCGTAGCGGAAGCAGCACGGGTCCGCCAGGATCAGCGTGTCGGGCCCGCGGCTGCGCACGACCTGGCGCTCGACGCCGGGATCGAACGGGAAGGCGTGGAGCGGGTCGTCGTAGTGGAGCCCGGTGCTCGGCGTCGAACCGGCGGAATCGTGCACCGGCGCGATACGGTACCCGACCCGGGAGTGGATGGAATCCCCCTCGTAGATCGTGAGTCGCCCGTTGCGGTGGAAGTACAGGATCCGCTCGTACCCTTCGGCGTCCGGCGTCGGACGGATCCCGGCGATCCCGCCGGATGAGCCGACCCAGCGCCACGGCCCGTGTATCGAAGTGGAGTCGGCGGAAGGTTCGCGGTTCGTACAGCCCACGGCGACCGCCCCCGCGAGGAGCAGGAGGGCGGCCGGATTCCGGAGATGTCCAGGCATTGCGCACCGATCCTGCGAGGGGTCCACTTCCAACCCCGAGGATTGCAGGATCGAAGCCAGCCTCAGGCGGTGAGGCGCGCGTCCAGCAGCTCGGCGGGATCGATGAGTCGGCTCCGCTCCTCCGGGTTGAGACGGAACCACCGCGCGACGAGGAGGATCTCCGCCGCCTGGTGCGGGCAGACGGGGAGCAGGGAAGGCTCGACCCGGCCCAGCTCGGTCCGGATCGCGTCGGCCACACGTGCCGCATCCTCGGGCGCGTCCGGCCAGTCGAACTCGGCGCGGACCAATCCGTTCCGGATCAGGTAGAGTCGGTCCGGTCCCTCGTGCCCGGGGACGCGATAGAGGTACGTCGTCGCCTGGATGCTGCCGCGCAGGGCCATGAGTTCTCGCCGAACGCCGTCGAGCCGGTCGGCGCGGTCGCGCAGCGCGGCGGCGTACTCGAACTGGAGCCGCTCCGCCGCCTGCGCCATCCGCTCCCGCAGCACGAGGAGCGGCGTGTCGGCCCGGCCCTCGAGGAATTGGCAGGCCAGGTCGACACGCTCGAGGTACTTGCCTCGGGTGCAGCGCGCAGCGCATGGGGAGAGGCACCGGCCGATCTCGCCGCGGTAGCAGCGAGGCGATTCGTCGACGCGGAACAGCTCGAGCTGGTCGGCGAACCGCATCTTCGTCGCCGCGCGGCAGTCGCGGAGCTCGAGGAGGTCGGACAGCTCGCGGATCGCCTCGCGCACACGGGCGCGCCCGCGGAACGGGCCGTAATACAGCGCGCCGTCCTCGGCCACGTCGCCGGCCAGGAGGAGCCGCGGCGCCGCCTCGCGTGTCACCTTGATGAAACAGTACTGCCGGTCCCGCTTGTGCTCGACGTTGTAGACCGGGCGCCACCGCTTGATCTGGCGCATCTCGGTGAGGAGCGCGGCGAACTCGTTCGGGACGTAGTCCCACTCGATGCCGTGGGCGTGGCCGATGATCTCGGCCGCCTTCTCGCCGCGCCGGGCACGGAAGTACGAGAGGAGGCGAGTGCGAACGCGCACGGACTTCCCCACGTAGAGCACCTCGCCGGACGGACCGAGCATGCGGTAGAGGCCGGGGCGGTCCCGGGCATGCTCCCGGACGTGGGCGCGGAGTTCTGCCGTGCGACTCATGGACGGTGTTACAGCCCGAGCCTTCCCGGGGTCCCGTCGACGACGGGTTACTTCTGGCAGTTGGGGCAGTAGAACGCGGAACGGTTGCTGATCACGACCCGTTCGATCGGCGTGCCGCAGACGGGGCAAGGCTTGCCTTCCCGGCCGTAGACCCTGAGCAGCGGCTCGAAGCCGCCGGCCTCGCCGCTGGCGTCGCGGTAGTCCCGCAGCGTCGTGCCCCGCACCTTGATCGCTTCGCCCAGGACGTCGCGGATCCCCTTGCGCAGCCGTTCGGCGTCCGCGCGGCTCAGGGTGTTCGCCGGTCGCGTCGGGCGGATCCCCGCACGGAACAGCGCCTCGTTCGCGTAGATGTTTCCGATCCCCGCGATGCGGCGCTGGTCCAGGAGCCAGTTGCGGATCGGCGTGCGCGACCGCTGCGTCATCTCGTGGAGTCGCTCGGCCGTGAGCGCGTCGGAGAACGGCTCGATGCCCAGCTCACGCTGCCTGGCCAGCCATTCCTTGGGGGTGTAGAGATCGAGCCGGCCGAAGCGCCGGATGTCGTCGTAGAGGATCGCGCCGCCGTGGTCCAGCTCGAACCGGACGGCCACGTGACGCAGCTCCGATGCCTTGGGCGCCTCGCTCACCACGAGCCGGCCGGTCATCCCCAGGTTGACGACGAGGATGGGGCCGATCCGGGAACCGGCCCGGAAGCGGATCACCACATTCTTGCCGCGGCGGCCGACGTCGCCGATGTGCCGCCCGACCACGCGGTCGGAGAGCGACTTCGCCGTGAGTCCGGAGCCGAGGACGTCGGCGTGGGTGACCTTCACCCCGGTGACCGTGCGGCCGACGACGTGGCGGCGCAGGTCGCGCGCGATCGTCTCGGCCTCAGGAAGCTCGGGCATGGCGCTGCAACTCTCGCCAGCCGATGTCGCGGCGGAACTGCTTCCCCTCGAACTCGATCGCCTCGGCCGCCGCACGGCTGCGGTCCGCCGCCTGCTCGATCGTCGGCGCGAGCGCGGTGACGGCCAGGACCCGCCCGCCGGACGTGACCAGCCGCCCGTCGCGAAGCTCCGTCCCCGCGTGGAACACGACGACGTCGTCGGCTTCGGCGACGTGCGCCGGGATCGTGATCGGCTTCCCCTTCTCGTACGAGCCGGGGTAGCCCGCGGACGCGAGGACGGTGGTGAGCGCGTAGCCGTCGTGCCACTCCAGGCGCGAGGTCGCGATCGTCTCGCCGCGGGCGATCCCGAGCATCGGCTCGAGGAGCGAGGAGCGCAGCAGCGGAATCAGCGCTTCCGTTTCCGGATCGCCGAAGCGGGCGTTGAACTCCACGACCTTCGGCCCGTCGGCCGTCACCATGAGCCCCGCGTACAGGAGCCCGCGGAACGGACGGCCGTCCTCGCGCAGCGCGGCGAGCGTGGGGAGAAGGACTTCGCGGCGGATGCGCTCGAGGAGCGTCGCGTCGACCAGCGAGACGGGGGCATAGGCGCCCATCCCACCGGTGTTCGGTCCGACGTCGCCTTCGCCGACGCGCTTGTAGTCCTGGGCCGGGAGCATCGGGAGGACGTTCTCGCCGTCGGTCAGCGCGAAGACCGAGAGCTCCTCGCCCTCCATGAACTCCTCGACGACGATCTCGCTCCCCGCCGCACCGAACTCGCCGCCGGCGAGCATTGCCCGCGCGGCGTCCACGGCCGCATCGACCGAGTCGCAGACGACGGCGCCCTTGCCGGCCGCGAGGCCGGACGCCTTGACGACGATCGGCGCACCTCGCTCGCGGATGTACGCCTCCGCGGTCCCGACATCGGTGAAGGACCGGTACGCCGCGGTCGGCACGCCGGCGCGCGCCATGACCGACTTCGCGTACGCCTTGGAGGACTCGATCGCCGCGGCGTCGCGCGTGGGTCCGAAGATGGCGAGCCCGCGGCGGACGAAGACGTCGACGATCCCCGCATCGAGCGGCGCCTCCGGTCCCACGACCGTGAGGTCGATCGCGTTCGACTCGGCCCAGGCCGCGAGCGCGGCCACGTCCGTGGGCGAGAGGGGGAGCGACGTCGCCAGGTCGGCCGTCCCGCCGTTCCCCTTCGTGATGTAGAACTCCGCGTCGGGAGCATCCCGTCGCAGCTTCCAGAGCAGCGCGTGCTCCCGACCTCCGTTTCCGACGATCAGGATCTTCATGCCGTTCAAGTTACGGCTGCTTGAACCCGGCGGCAAACGCGTCGCGGACCTTGCGCGCCGCCTCGCTCATCTGGTCCATCATCGACTTGGCGTCCTCGGCGTAGGCGCGCATCGCGGCCGCGAGGTCTTCGGAGTAGGGCGTCCTGCCGTCCGTGCGGCGCCGATACTCGCCGCGCAGTACGCGGTCGTAGTCACCCGCCTCGATCCAGTCCCGCAGCTCCGCGACCCGGAGCACGTGGAAGGGGTGCGTCGAGCCGAGCAGGTTCAGGACCTTGAACACCGCGTCTGCCACATCGCCGCCGCGGCGGTACTCGTCGGCCTGCTGGAGGAACTCGTTCAGGTCGGTCTCTTCGCGCGAGCCGCCGCCGGCCAGCTTCAGCATCGTGCGCAGCGCGGCTTCGGGGTTCTGGACCGCGAGCAGCCCGGCGCGGTCGGCCGAGAGCTCGCTCTTTCGGCTCCACTCGAGGAGCCCGAGCAGCACGGCGCGCGCCGCCAGCCCCACGATCGGAAAGCCGAGCTCGGCCAGCCGGATCAGGACGACGGTCATCGTGCGGTAGAGCACGTGGCCGCTCATGATGTGGCCGAGCTCGTGGCCGAGCAGGAAGATCAGCTCCTCGTCGTCCAGGAGCGCCAGCGAGCCCGAGTTGAGGACGATGAACGGCTTGTCCATCCCGTACGCGCCGGCGTTGACGAGCGGCGTCTGAGAGACGAAGAGCGGATACGGCTCTGGCGCGTCGAGCGTCTCGAGCACCTCGCGATAACGGGCGTGGACCTTGGGGAACTGTCGCTCCGACACGCGCACGGCGTTCGCCTGGAAGGCGAGGCGGATCGGTTTCTCGCCGAAGAGGCCGAAGACCTTCTTGAGGACCTCGTCGAACACGGGGACGCGGCGAAGAGCGGCGAGTGCTGCGCGGTCGGCCGGGTGTTCCCAGGTGCTGGGGTCGATCTCGGAGAGGGGACGGCGTGGCGCTCGGACGTTCGTGGAATCGGTCATGTTGCTGCTCCGGGTTCGGGACGGCCCGGCGCCGCGCTCGAGCGGCGCCGGGCCGTCGTTCGTGCCGACCGGCGCTGCGGCGCAGCGGCGCCGGCCGTGCTCGGACCTACGACGAGCGTTGGTGGGCGGTTTCGCGCCGTTTCCCCGCGATCACGCGTTGCGCAGCGCGCGATCGAGGTCCTCGATGAGGTCGTCGACGTCCTCGATCCCGACGGACAGACGGACGAGGGAGTCGGTGATCCCCATGGCCGCCCGCCGATCGGGCGGAACGGACGCGTGGGTCTGGAGCGCCGGCAGCCCGATGAGGCTCTCGACGCCGCCCAGACTCTCCGCCAGCGAGAAGATGCGCGTCCCCTCCACGACTTTCTTCGCCCGCTCGGCGGAGCCCAGCTCGATGCTGAGCATCCCGGTGAAGCCGCGCATCTGGCGCTTGGCCAGCTCGTGCTGCGGGTGGGACGGCAGCCCCGGGTAATGGACCCGCTCGACGGCCGGGTGGTTTTGCAGGAACTCGGCCACGCGCTGCCCGTTCTGGTTGTGCCGCTCCATACGGACGTGGAGCGTCTTGGTCCCGCGGAGCACGAGCCAGCAGTCCCACGGCCCGGGCACGGCGCCGACGGCCTTTTGCTGGAAGCGCAGGTCTTCGGCGATGCGGTCGTCGTTGGTAACGACGATGCCGCCGATCACGTCGGAGTGGCCGTTCAGGTACTTGGTACTGGAGTGGACGACGATGGTCGCGCCGAGCTCGAGCGGCCGCTGGTTGTACGGCGAGGCGAAGGTGTTGTCGACCGACAGATCGATCCCGGCGTCGCGCGCGATCTCGGCGATCGCGCGGATGTCGCACAACCGCATGAGCGGGTTGGTCGGCGTCTCGACGTGGATGAGCTTCGTGTTCGGTCGGATGGCGCGGCGCACGTTGTCGGGGTCGCGGGAGTCGACGAACGTGAACTCGAGGCCGAGGCGGGAGAGGACCTGCGTGAACAGGCGCGTGGTGCCGCCGTAGGTGTTCTCCTCGGACACTACGTGGTCGCCGGCGGAGAGGCGCTTGACGATCGCCTCGGTCGCGGCGAGCCCGCTGGAGAACGCGATGCCGTGCTTGCCGCCCTCCAGCGCCGCGACGTTGGCCTCGAGCGCGGACCGGGTCGGGTTGCTCACCCGCGCGTACTCGTAACCCTGGCGCGGCTTGCCGAGTCCTTCCTGCACGTAGGTCGAGGTCTGGAAGACCGGCGGCATGATCGCGCCGGTCGTCGGCTCCGGCTGCTGCCCCGCGTGGATCGCGAGGGTGGCGAAGCGAAACGCGTCGTCCGTCATCGGTTGTTCCGTCGGAAATGGTTCGAAGTTGCCGGGGGCGGGAAAGGTAGGCGCCGTCGCCGGGGCGGGCAACGGGGCCGGGAGACGCGGCCGGTGGCGATGGGCGGCCGGCTGCGTGAGGGAGGTGCCGCGGGCGACAACCGGTGCCGTCGCGCCTCCAACGGCCGGTGCCCCGCCCATCTGGAGAGGTGCGATTGCCCGCCCGGTCCGGAGCGTTGTAGACTTCGGCGCCGACGCCGCGCGCCGCGCGGCGTGGCCTGGGGAACGAGAGCGGAGGTTCGCGGATTGTCTGGTCGGCAACTGGCGCACGAGCGGATCACGGCCCCGGGGGCTGAGCCCGGGCGGTGGCTGTTCGTGCTTCACGGCATCTACGGGATGGGCCGCAACTGGGGCTCGGTCGCTCGCCGGGTCGTGGCCGCGCGGCCCGATTGGGGCGTCGTGCTGGTCGACCTGCGTGAGCACGGCGGCTCGCAGGGATTCGCACCACCGCACACGCTCGCCGCGGCGGCGGCGGACGTGAGGGAGCTGGCGCGCGCGCTCGGTGTCCGGACGGACGCGATCCTCGGCCATTCGTTCGGCGGCAAGGTCGCGCTCGTTTATGCCAGGGATTACCCGGGTGACGTCGACCAGCTCTGGATCGTCGATTCGACCCCTGAGGCGCGGGCTCCGGGCGGGAGTGCGGTGCGGATGCTGGAATCCGTGCGTCGCCACCCCGGCCCGTTCGCGACGCGGGGCGAGGCCGTGAGCGCGCTGGAGGGCGACGGCTGGGCGACGGGCGTGGCGCAGTGGATGTCGAGCAACCTCTCGCCGACCGACGGCCGGTACCACTGGACGCTCGACTTCGACGTCATGCAGTCGCTGCTCGATGATTTCTTCGCGACAGATCTGATGGATCTGGTCGAGGCGCCGCCCGACGAGTTGGAGATCCATTTCCTGCGAGCGACGCAATCGGACGTGCTCCGGGATGAGGTGGCCCGGCGGATCGAGGTCGCCGGCCAGCGGACGGGTCGCGTCCGGCTCCACGAGGTCGAGGGCGGCCACTGGCTCAACGCGGACAATCCGAGCGCGTTAATCGAGCTCCTGGCTGGCGGCCTGCCTGCGTCGACAAGTGTTTCTTGACCATGCCAGGTGTGCGATCTAATATTGTCGACCCGGGGCCGGCCGTAGGCGTACACGGCGGCCCCGTCGCTTTTTTGGAGGGCGGTCGATGGCGTTCGAAATTCCAGACGGGTTGATGGTCAGTGTTTCCGGCGTGCGCGGCCGAGTCGGCGAGGCGTTGACGCCGGAGGTGGTGGCGCGCTTCGCAGCGGCGTTCGGCGCGTATCTGCGGGAGACGGCGGGCGGTCGTCGGCCGCGCGTGGTCCTGGGCCGGGACTCCCGCACGTCCGGGCCGATGTTCGCGCGCGTGGCGACGGCGGCGCTGCAGTCGGTCGGGTGTGATGTGATCGACGTCGGTTTGGCGCCGACGCCGACGACGCTCTACGCGATCCGGCACCACGGCGCGGATGGTGCAATCGTCGTCACCGCGAGCCACAACCCCGTGGAGTGGAACGCGCTGAAGTTCGCGTCGGGCGCCGGGATGTTCCTCGACGCGGACGAAGGCCCGCGAATGCGTGCGTACGTGGCCGATCGGCCGCTCCCGTACGCAGGGTGGGATGGGTTGGGCGAGGTGTCGGAGGACCCGGCGGCCGCGGCGCGGCACGTGGACGCGGTGCTGGGCGTTCCATATCTCGACATCGACGCGCTGCGTCGGCGGCGCTTCAAGGTCGCGCTGGACTGCATCCGCGGGGCGGGGTCGACGGTGCTGCCCCGGCTCCTCGAGGAGCTTGGGTGCGAGGTCGTCGGGCTCAACCTGGAGCCGGACGGCCGATTCCCGCGCGAACCCGAGCCGGTCGCGCAGAACCTGGGCGACCTGGAACGGCTGGTCCGGGAGAGCGGCGCGGACCTCGGCCTGGCGACGGACCCCGACGCCGACCGGCTGTCACTGGTCTCGGGGAGCGGCCGTGCGATCGGGGAGGATTTCACCCTCGCGCTGGCGGCGGAGCTCGTGCTGCGGCACCGGCGTGGCCCGGTCGTGACGAACTTGTCGACGAGCCGGGTCGTGGAGGATGTGGCCGCGGCGGCCGGCGTGCCGTTCTATCGGACGGCGGTGGGCGAGATCAACGTGGCGCGCCGGATGGAAGCGGAGGGCGCGGTGATCGGCGGGGAAGGGAACGGCGGCGTGATCCTGCCGGACGTTCACCTCACCCGGGATGCCGTCGTGGCCGCCGCGCTCGTGCTGCAGCTCCTCGTCGAGACGGGTCGCACGCTGGACGAGCACGTCGCCGGCCACAGGAGCTACGTGATCATCAAGGACAAACTGCCCCGCGACGCTGGACGCCTCGAGGACGCGTACGCGGCCCTCTTGGGCCGCCTCGGGGCGCCCGAGGTCGACCGCCAGGACGGTTTGCGGCTCGCCTGGCCCGCGGATGCGAAGTGGTTGCACCTGCGCCCGTCGGGAACGGAGCCGATCCTGCGGATCATGGCGGAAGCGCCGACGGAGGCTGACGCGCGGGACCTCGTCGCCAAGGCGCGCGCGGCTCTGCTCCCTTCGGGAACGCACCCGGCGGCGGTGGGCGTCCAGGAGCACACGACTTGAAGGAAGAGCGGCCTCCGGCCGGCGCGGGGCTTCAAACGGATCGGTCGGCAGCGCTTATCAGACGGGTGAGAACGTGAGGGGTTCATGTGCGGAATCGTAGGCTACATCGGTCACCGTCCGGCCGTCCCTCTGCTCATTGACGGCCTGAAGCGCCTCGAGTACCGGGGCTACGACTCGGCCGGGATCAGCGTCGTCGTCGACAGTCGCCTCGAGACGCGCAAGACGGCGGGGAAGATCAGCCGGCTCGAGGCGGTGTTGCGGGACCAGGGCTCGCCGGAAGGGACGTGCGGGATCGCGCATACCCGGTGGGCCACGCACGGTGCGCCGACCACGACGAACGCGCACCCGCACGCAGACTGCGCCGGGCGGTTCGCCGTGGTCCACAACGGGATCATCGAGAACGCCGGCACCCTGCGCCGCAAGCTGGAGGAGCTGGGTCACGAGTTCCGGACCGAGACGGACACGGAGGTGCTCTCGCACCTGATCGAGGAAGCGTACGAGGGGAAGCTGGAAGAGGCGGTGCGGGCGGCGCTGCGGCAGGTCGAGGGGACGTACGGGATCGCGGTCCTGTGCTGTGAGGAGCCGCGCAAGATCGTCGCGGCCCGGCGCGGGAGCCCTCTCCTGCTCGGGATCGGGGACCGGGACGAGTACTACGTAGCGAGCGACGTCGCCGCGATCCTGGCCCAGACGCGCAAGGTCGTCTACCTGGATGACGGCGAGATCGCGGTCCTGACCGAGTCGGGGTTCGAGACGCTCTCGCTCAAGGGCGACTCGATCAGCAAGGAGGTCGACCACGTCACCTGGGACCTCGAAGCGATCGAGAAGGGCGGCCACGACCACTTCATGCTGAAGGAGATCTTCGAGCAGCCGGAGACGTTGCGCAACGCGATGCGCGGCCGGCTCCTCGAGGAGGACGGCAACGTGAAGCTGGGCGGCGTGACGCTCACTCGCGAAGAGCTGCTCAAGATCAAGAACATCACGATCACGGCGTGCGGGACCTCGTGGCACAGCGCCCTGATCGGCGAGTACATGCTCGAGGAGCTGGCGCGGATCCCGGTCGAGGTCGAGTACGCCTCGGAGTTCCGGTATCGCAACCCCGTGATCGGCGAGGACACGCTGGTCATCGCGATCAGCCAGTCGGGCGAGACGGCGGACACGCTGGCGGCGCTGCGAGAAGCGAAGCAGCGCGGCGCGCGCGTCATGGGGATCGTGAACGTGGTCGGCTCGACGATCGCGCGCGAGTCGGACTTCGGGATCTACCTGCACGCGGGCCCGGAGATCGGCGTGGCGTCGACCAAGGCGTTCACAAGCCAGGTCGTGGTGCTCGCGCTCTTCACGATCCTGATGGCGCGGCTGCGCTCGATGTCGATCCTCCAGGGGCGCGAGCTGGTCGCGGCGCTGCAGCGGCTCCCCGACCAGGTCGAGCAGGTGCTGGAGCTGAACGAAGCGATCCGGGAGCTGGCGCGCACGTACAAGGATGCCGCGAATTTCCTGTACCTTGGCCGCGGCCTCAACTTCCCGTCCGCGCTCGAGGGCGCGCTCAAGCTCAAGGAGATCAGCTACATCCACGCGGAGGGCTACCCGGCGGCCGAGATGAAGCACGGTCCGATCGCGCTGATCGACGAGAACATGCCGGTCGTCGTGATCGCGCCGCACGACGGGACGTACAGCAAGATCGTCTCGAACATCGAGGAGGTGAAGGCGCGGGGCGGGCGTGTGATCGCGGTCGTGACCGAGGGGAACACGGAGCTGCGGAAGAGGGTGGACCACCTCATCACGATCCCGCAGACGCACGAGATCCTGACGCCGATCCTGGCCGCGATCCCGCTGCAGCTCCTGGCGTATCACATCGCGGTCCTGCGCGGCTGCAACGTGGACCAGCCGCGGAATCTCGCGAAGTCGGTGACGGTGGAGTGAAGCGGGCCCCGGGCGGCCGACGGTGGCGCCCGGGCGCGGACACTCGGGACGAGAATGAGGGTCGTATTGCAGCGTGTATCCCGTGCGCGCGTCACGGTGGACGGCCGCGTCACGGGAGAGATCGGGCGTGGTTACCTGCTGCTGGCCGGTTTTCGGGCGGACGACGACGAAGACCGGCTGCGGTGGATGGCGGACAAGGTGGTGGGGCTGCGGCTGTTCCCCGACGCCGAGGGGAAGATGAACCTCTCTCTCGACGACGTGGGCGGCGGCGCGCTGGTGGTGAGCCAGTTCACGCTGTACGGCGACGCGCGGAAGGGCCGGCGGCCGAGCTTCGTCGAGGCGGCGCCGCCCGAGATCGCGATCCCGCTGTACGAGCGGTTCGTCGACCTGATGCGCGAGCGCCTGCCCGGCCGCGTGGCGACGGGCGAGTTCGGCGCGATGATGGACGTCGAGCTGGTGAACGAAGGACCGGTCACCTTGATCCTGGAACGATGACATCGATTCAGCCCGAGGGGGAACGAGGGGGCGTGGCGACGGTCGAGGTTCCGCCGTTGGTGCTGGCGTCGCGGTCGCCGCGCCGGGTGCAGCTCCTGGAGATGCTCGGCCTGGAGTTCGAGGTGGTCCCGGCGGAGGTCGACGAGTCGGCGCATCCTTCGGCGGCGCCGGCGGAGGTGGCGGAGCACCTGGCGCGGGAGAAGGCGTGCGCGGTCGCGCGGCTCCGGCCGGACGCGCTCGTGATCGGGTGCGACACGCTGGTGGTGGTCGACGGTGAGGTGCTGGGCAAGCCGGCGAACGAGGCGGAAGCCGTGCGGATGCTGATGCGGCTCGAGGGTCGCGAGCACCGGGTCGAGACCGGGATCGCGATCGCGGCGCCGGACGGGCGGGTGGAGAGCTCGGTCGAAGGGATCCGGGTCCGGTTCCGCCCCTTCGACCGGCGCACGGCCGAAGAGTACGTGGCGACCGGCGAGCCGTTGGACAAGGCCGGCGCGTACGGGATCCAGGGGTACGGCGCCACCCTCGTCGAGTGGATCGAGGGCGACTTCTTCGCCGTGATGGGGCTTCCGATCGCGCGGATGATGTCGCTCTTCCGCGCGCTCGGCTGGCGGTACAACTTCCGTGGATTCGAACTCCTACCCTGAGCCGGAAAGATTCCGATGACGTATCCGGAAGCCGTGCGCTGGACCGAGGATGGGGCTGCGATCGACCTGCTCGACCAGACGCGGTTGCCGGAGGCGGAAGTCCGGTTGCGGATCGAGACGGCCGCCGAAGTGGCCGAGGCGATCCGCACGCTGCGCGTGCGTGGCGCGCCGGCGATCGGGATCGCGGCCGCGATGGGCGTGGCCGTCGAGGCCGCGCGCCATTCGATGTTGCCGGACTGGGAATTCCGGGCGCGTATCCAATCCGCCGTCGAAATGCTCGCCGCGACGCGGCCGACGGCGGTGAACCTCGCGTGGGCGCTCGAGCGGATGCGCCGCCGCCTGGAGCGCGCCGTCGGCGCCACGCCGCCGGAGGCGACCTGGGCGCTCTTCGACGAGGCGAACGCGATTCTGGTCGAGGATCGCGGGATGTGCCGTCGGATCGGCGAGTGGGGGCTCGAAGTCTTGCCCGAGGGCGACGTCGCGGTCCTGACGCACTGCAATGCCGGTGCGCTCGCGACGGGCGGGATGGGTACCGCGCTGGCGCCGGTCTATCTTGCCCACGCCCTCGGCCGGCGCGTGCACGTGTACGTCGGCGAGACGCGGCCGCTGCTCCAGGGGAGCCGCATCACTGCCTGGGAGCTGGAGCGGGCGGGCGTGCCGGTGACGCTCGTGGCCGACGTCGTCGCCGCGACGCTCATGAAGGAGCGCAGGGTCGACCTGGTGATCACGGGCGCGGACCGGATCGCGGCGAACGGCGACGCGGCGAACAAGATCGGGACGTACGGGCTGGCCGTGCTCGCGCGGCACCACGGGATCCCGTTCTACGTTGCCGCGCCCGCGAGCACGATCGACCCGGACACGCCCGGCGGCGACCGTATTCCGATCGAGGAGCGGGACGGCGACGAGGTCCGGCGCGGATTCGGGCGGTTGACCGCACCGGAGCGCGTCCCCGTGTACGCGCCGGCGTTCGACGTGACGCCGTCCCAGTTGATCGATGGAATCGTGACGGATCACGGGGTGTTGAGGCCGCCGTACGAGGACTCGATTCGGCAGGCGCTCGGGTTGGCGCCGGCCTCGTCACGGGCCGCACGGAGGAGCGGAACATGAAGCACGTGCTGGCGATCGATCAGGGGACGACCGGGACGACGTGCCTGGTCATCGACGAGCGGGGCCGGGTCGTGGGCCGCGCCTACTCGGAGTTCACGCAGCACTTCCCCCACGCCGGCTGGGTCGAGCACGACGCCGAGGAGATCTGGGCCGTCACGCTCCGGGTCGCGCGGGAGGCGGCCGCCGCGGCGGGCGTGACGCCGGACGCGATCGGGATCACGAACCAGCGGGAAACCGTCGTCGTCTGGGACCGTGCGACGGGCGAGCCGGTCCACCGTGCGATCGTGTGGCAGGACCGGCGCACGACGGATCGGTGCCGGGAGCTGAAGGAGAAGGGGCTCGAACCGTGGGTCCGGTCGAGGACCGGGCTCGTGCTCGATCCGTACTTCTCCGCGACCAAGCTGGAGTGGCTGCTGCGAGAGGTGCCGGGGCTGCGCGAGCGGGCGGAGGCGGGCGACCTCGCGGCCGGCACGATCGACGCCTGGCTGATCTGGAAGCTGAGCGGCGGCCGCGTCCACGCGACGGACCCCACGAACGCATCGCGGACGCTGCTCTACAACATCGACGCCCTGGACTGGGACGACGAGCTGCTTCGGCTCTTCGGCGTGCCGCGGGCCATCCTTCCCGAGGTGCGTCCGTCGAGCGGCGACTTCGGCGAGACCGATGCGTCGGTCTTCGGGCGGCCGGTCCCTATCCTCGGCGTGGCCGGCGACCAACAGGCCGCGCTTTTCGGCCAGGGGTGCTGGGCGCCGGGGCTGGCGAAGAACACGTACGGCACGGGCGCGTTCCTCCTGCTCAACACCGGGGATCGGCGGATCGAGTCGTCGCGCGGGCTGCTCACGACCGTCGCCTGCGACGCCCGCGGCGGAGCGGCCTACGCGCTGGAGGGCTCGATCTTCATCGCCGGCGCGGCGGTGCAGTGGCTGCGCGACGCGCTCGGGATCATCGTTCAGGCGCCGGAGTCGGAAGCGTTGGCGCGGACGCTCGAGTCGAACGACGGCGTCTACTTCGTTCCCGCGTTCGTCGGACTCGGCGCCCCGCACTGGGACCCCGACGCGCGCGGCACGATCGTGGGGCTGACCCGCGGGACGGGGCGGGCACACCTGGCCCGCGCGGCGCTCGAGGCGATGGCGTACTCGACGCGCGACGTGCTCGAAGCCATGGAGGCCGACTCCGGCGTCGAGGCGGTCGAGCTGGCCGTGGACGGCGGCGCCGCGCTGAACGACTGGCTCATGCAGTTCCAGGCGGACGTGATTGCGCGGCCGGTGCGCCGCCCGGCGATGGTCGAGACGACCGCGCTCGGCGCTGCCGGGCTGGCGGGGCTGGCCGCCGGGATCTGGTTCGACGCCGAGGCGTTCCGGGGCGCGCTCCCCGAGCCGACGGTGTTCCGGCCAGCGATGGAGAGCGCGACGCTCGACACGCTGCTCCTGGGCTGGCGCCGCGCGATCGCCGCAGCCCGCGCGTGGTCGTCGCACGCGTCGCAATGACAGCGGCGCGGCCCGGCTCTTGAAGGTCTCGCCGGCATGTTGATCTGGGCCCCGCTCCTGTTCGCGTTCTGCTTCGGACCCGTAGGGGTGTGTGAGCCCCACGCGGCGCCGATCCCTGCGGTGGCGCGCGCAGCCGCCGCGCCGCAGTTCGCGGACACCACGGCTGCCATCGCCGACGCCTGGTTCGCCGAAGACAAGCTGCGCCACTTCTTCATGTCGTTCGCCGCGACGAGCTTCGCGTATGGCGCGGCCCGCACGGCGGGTCTCGGCCACGGGCCGGCGGAGTTGGCGGCGGGCGCGAGCGCCGCGGCCGCCGGGGTCTGGAAGGAGTTCCACGACCGGCGCCGCGGCGGGCCGTTCAGCTACCGCGACCTCGCCTGGGATGCGGTCGGGATCGCGGCCGCGCTGATCCTGGCCGTCCAGACGCGCTGAGTCGGGCGTCCGGCGACGATGCTTCCTTCCGCCCTCGTCGTCCCGGCCGCCCGCCTCCGCAATTTCGAGGTCGCGTCGCGGCTCGAGTGGATCGAGACCGACGGCCGCGGCGGCTACGCTTCGTCGACCGCGGTCGGTGCGAACACTCGCCGCTACCACGGCCTCCTCGTCGTCGCGCTCCGCCCGCCGACCGACCGGGTCGTCCTGCTGTCCCGCCTGGAGGAGACGCTCTTCACCCCCGACGGCGGCCGCTACGACCTGGCCGCCAACGTCTACCCCGGGGTCGTGCACCCGGAAGGGCACCGGCACCTCGAAGACTTCCGCCTCGACCCGTGGCCCACGTGGCGCTACCGGCTGGGCTCACTGGTGCTCACGCGCACGCTCTTCGTAGCGCGGACCGCGGGCGTCGTCGTGATGCGCTACCGCATTGAGGGCGGGGACGCGCGCATGGAGCTGCGGCCGCTCGTCGCCGGGCGAGACTTTCATGCGCTCATGGCGGCGAACGACGACGTCGCCCGCGGCGCGGCCGTCGGCACGGGCCACATCGCCTACTCGCCGTATCCGGGGCTCCCGCCGCTCGTCCTCTCCTTCGACCACGGCGACTGGTGCGACACGGGCGACTGGTACTACTCGACCGTCTACCCGATCGATACGGAGCGAGGGCTCGACGACCGCGAAGACCTTTTCTGCCCCGGCGTCCTCACGGCCGAGCTGCGGGGTGGGTTCACGTGGACGCTCGCCGTTGGGACGGCTCCCGTCGCGGTGGAGCGGGCAGAGGCGTGGGAGCTCGAGGAACGGCGGCGACGGGCGGGGGTCGCCGCGCGCGGCCGGCGCGTGGGCGGCGGCGACGGACCGCTCGGCGAGCTCGCCGCCCGCCTCGCCCTCGCCGGCGACGCCTTCCTCGTCGAACGCGATGGCGGATCCACGATCCTGGCCGGGTACCCGTGGTTCGCCGACTGGGGGCGGGACGCGATGATCTCGATCCCCGGGCTCTGCCTCGCGCTCGGGCGCACGGCGGAGGCGGCATCGGTCCTTCGCGTGTTCGCGGCGCACCTCCGGGACGGGCTCGTCCCGAACCGATTCCCGGACTACGCGAGCGACGTCCCGCTGGATCACTACAACGCGGCGGACGCGTCGCTCTGGTTCGTCGAGGCCGTCGGCGCGCTGGCCGATGCGGGCGGCGACGTCCGGGAGTTCTGGCCGGCGGTGCGGGCGATCCTCGAGGCGTACCGCGTCGGCACCCACTTCGGTATCGGACTCCAGCCGGACGGCCTCGTGCGCCAGGGCGACGAAGGCGTGCAGCTCACGTGGATGGATGCGAAGGTCGACGGCTGGGTCGTCACGCCGCGGGAGGGGCGGGCGGTCGAGATCAATGCGTTGTGGTACAACGCGTTGTGCCGGGCGGCGGCGCTGGCCGGGATGCTGGGCGAGCCGGCCGGCGAGTACGCGGCGCCAGCGGACCGGGCGCGCGCCGCGTTCCAGGCATTCTGGTACGCCGACGGGCGGTACCTCTACGACCGGATCGACGACGCCGGCCGGCCGGACCCGTCGCTCCGGCCGAACCAGCTCTTCGCGGTCTCCCTGCCGCACTCGCCGCTGTCGCCCGAGCAGGCAGAGGGCGTCGTGGCGGCGGTCGAGCGGTCGCTCCTGGTTCCGCTCGGCGTCCGGACGCTCGCACCCGAGGACCCGGCGTACCGGGGGCAGTACCTGGGCGGGCGACGCGAGCGCGACGCCGCCTATCACCAGGGGACCGCGTGGCCATGGCTCCTCGGCCCGTTCGCGGCGGCGTACCTGCGCGTGCACGGGCATCGGGCGACGGCGCGCGAGCGGTTGCGCGAGTTGCTCGTGCCGCTGGCGGCGCACATGCGGGAGTTCGGGCTCGGGCAGGTCGCCGAGGTCGTCTCGGGCGACCCGCCGCACGTGCCCGGCGGGTGCTTCGCACAGGCGTGGAGCGTGGCCGAAGCGATCCGGGTCGTTGGGATCGTGGCGGGGCACGGCGCAGGGCCGGACGAGTGAGTCGCGGGCGTGAGGTCGGCGGGTGGCGGAGCCCGCAGGCGTGATGTAGTTTCCGGGCTATGGCTTACGTTGCACTTTTCTTGATCGCCGCCGTCGGCGTCGGGTTCGTCATGGCGCCGCTGTTCCGCTCCAGGCGGGCGAAGACGGCGGGCGCTCCCGCCGAGTTCGATGAAGCCTGGCTCGACGGCGAGGTCGAACGTTACCGCAAGGCGGTGCGGGCCGGGACGGTTTGCGGGAGGTGCCGCTTCGCGAACCCGCCGGGGAGCCGGTACTGCGCGGATTGCGGGACGCGGCTCGCGGAGGAATAGAGGGGGAGGCGATGGTGTCGCAGGTTGTCGACCTACGGAGCGACACGGTCACGAGGCCGACGCCGGGGATGCGCGAGGCGATCGCCCGCGCCGAGGTCGGCGACGACGTCCTCGGCGACGACCCGACTGTCAAGCGGCTCGAGGCGCGCGTCGCGGAGCTGCTCGGCAAGGAGGCAGCGCTCTTCTTCCCGAGCGGGACGATGGCGAACCAGACGGCGGTCGCCGTCCTCACGTCGCCCGGGACCGAGGTCGTCATCGAAGCGACGGGCCACATCCTCGACTGGGAGGGCGGCGCGGCCGCGCAATGGGCGGGGATCCAGCTCAGGCCCGTCCCGACCCCCGACGGCCTCCTCACACCGGACCTCGTGCGGGACGCGATCCGGCCCGAGGCGCGGATGGCGGTGCGCACGTCGCTCATCTGCCTCGAGAACACCCATAACGCCGCCGGCGGCAAGATCATGCCGCTCGGCACGATGCGCGCGATCCGCGACATCGCCGCGCGGCGCGGGATCCCGGTCCATCTCGACGGCGCCCGCCTTTGGAACGCGAGCGTCGCGACCGGGATCCCCGAGGCGACGTTCGCCGCCGAGGCCGACACCGTCATGGTCACGCTCTCCAAGGGGCTCGGCTGCCCCGTCGGCTCGCTACTCGCGGGGAGCGCGGAGCTGATCGACGAGGCGTGGTACATCCGACGCCGCCACGGCGGCGGGATGCGCCAGGCCGGGATCCTCGCCGCCGCCGGCCTCTACGCCCTCGAACACCATCGGGAGCGGCTCGCCGACGACCACGCCCGCGCCCGGCGCCTCGCCGACCTGCTCGACGGCACGCCCGGGATCCGCGTCGTGCCGCCCGAGACCAACATCGTCATGATCGACGTCGTGTGGGACGACCTGGACGCGCCGACGCTGGCCGAGCGCGCCCGCGCCAACGGCGTGCTCCTCACGCCGTTCACCTCGCGCCGCGTCCGCGCGGTGACCCATCTGGACATCGACGACGCGGGGATCGACCGGGCCGCCGCGGCGATCCGGACGGCGGTCGGCTCGCCGTCTTGAAATTCGCAGAACTTCGTCGTGGCCGCGGTTGGGCCGCGCCGTCCAACAAATGTTGTCCCAAGCGGACATCACGGTGGCCGGTCGAGCGCTTGACCGGACCTGAAAAATCGTGAAAGTTTGGCGCGGACAGCAGGAACCGCGAATCGCGCCGGGGGTACCACCGAGGTCGCACAAGGGCAACCGATCCCAGAGGGAGAAAAGGCGGAACTATGCCGACCGTGGAAATCAGTGAGGAGAAGCGCAAGGCGCTGAGCGTGGCGATCTCGCAGATCGAGCGGGCGCACGGCAAGGGCTCGATCATGCGGATGGGCGCGGATGGCGCGCGCATCGTGGTCGAGGCGATCTCGACGGGCGCGATGAACCTGGACGCGGCGATCGGGATCGGTGGGATCCCCCGTGGCCGGATCACGGAGATCTTCGGCCCGGAGTCGAGCGGTAAGACGACGCTGTGTCTGCACGTCATCGCGAACGCGCAGAAGAAGGGCGGTGTCGCGGCGTTCATCGACGCGGAGCACGCGCTGGACGTGGAGTACGCGCGCAAGCTCGGCGTGGACGTCGAGAACCTGCTGGTCAGCCAGCCGGACACGGGTGAGCAGGCGCTGGAGATCGCCGAGGTCCTGATCCGTAGCGGTGCGGTCGACGTGGTCATCATCGACTCGGTGGCGGCGCTGGTGCCGCGGGCGGAGATCGAAGGCGAGATGGGCGACTCGCACGTGGGTCTGCAGGCGCGGCTGATGAGCCAGGCGTTGCGGAAGCTGACGGGTGCGGTCAACCGTTCGCAGACGGCGGTGATCTTCACCAACCAGATCCGCGAGAAGATCGGCGTCATGTTCGGCAATCCGGAGACGACGACGGGTGGTCGTGCGCTGAAGTTCTACGCGAGCCTGCGTCTGGACATCCGCCGGATCGGCGCGATCAAGGATGGGCAGGAGCAGGTGGGGAACCGCACGCGCGTCAAGGTGGTGAAGAACAAGGTCGCGCCGCCGTTCCGGCAGGCCGAGTTCGACATCATGTTCAACGAGGGGATCAGCCACACCGGCCTGCTGATCGACCTCGGCGTCGAGACGGACGTGATCGAGAAGTCGGGCGCCTGGTTCAGCTACGGCGACGTCCGGCTGGGTCAGGGTCGCGAGAACGCGAAGGCGTACCTCAAGGAGAACGCGGAGCTGGCCGCGGAGATCGAGGCGAAGGTGCGCGAGCAGCTCGGGATCCGCGGCGTCGGCGTGGCGTCGGCGTCCGACGACGAGTGAGTCGGTACGCGGCCTCGACCGCGGCGTCGGCTGCGGAGAAAGTGGCCGCGGCGTGGATGGCCGCGGAGAACGTTGCCGCGGAGGAAGTGGAGCGGCGCCGCCGGAAGGCGGCGCCGCTCCATGCGTTTCATTGCCCGCTTCTCAGTCGGCCGCGCCGATCCCGATCACGCGCAGGCGCATGACGTGCTCGACGTCGAACTCGTCACGCCAGACGCCATAGACGTCGTTCCCGACGAACCGAATCGCGCGAAAGCGCTCGGGGAAGCGGACCACGCCCAGGTAACGGCCGTTGGCGTCGAAGACGTCCCACTCGGGGGCGCCGAGGTCCTGGACGTTGAGGGTGCCGGCGGCCGCCACGTCGGCGGCGGTCTGGCCGAGCTGGACCCAGAGCGTCCACTCCGGGCCGGCCACGATCGTGTAGAACGCCGGGTAGTGGTCGGCGAAGTCGATCGCCTGCACGAGCTGTTGCCGGATCATGGCCGGGACGCCCTGCTGCTCGAAGAGCTTGTCCATGGCCTGGCGGATCGCCTGCTGGTCGCTCTCGGTGACCGGCACCCGTTCGAACCGGCGCTTCACGATCCGTTCGAGGCGGCCGTCCGGGCCGCGGATCTCGATGCGATAGTCGGTGCTGACGCCCGAAGCCGATGAGCCGTCCGGCCAGACGTCCCAGACGGGTTCGGGCTCGAAGAGCCGGATCTGCGCGTTGCCGCCCTGGAACTGGAACGTCTTCCCCTCGGGGAGCCGCAGCAGCGTGTCGAGGACGGCGCCATCCGGCCCACGCACGAGGACGACGTGGGCGCTGCTCGTGGCCTGCTGACCCGGGATCGCCATCGGGATCGGCCGGGACTCCTGGGCGAAGCGGCCGCCGGGCAGGTGGGCCCACCGGACCGCGAGTCCGGCGTTCATCGGGAGCGGGAAGCTGCCGGCCGGCGTGCCGTCGGGGAGATAGAGGTTCACCCGCTGGTTCATCCCGTCCGCAACGTAGAGCGTATCGCCGCGTCCGACGAGGACCGCGGCCGCGGCCTGGCTCAGCTCGCCCGGCCCGCTCCCCGGCCGACCAATGGTGCGGATGTAGACACCGTTCGCGTCGTAGGCGCGTACCTGCTGCGCCTGCTGGTCGAGCACGTAGATCGTACCGTCCTCGCCCACGTCCAGCGAGGCGATCGCGCCGAACTGGTAATTCGGATCTCCCTCCGTCGTGCCGATCCGCAGCGTCTCCTCGACCCGCCATTTCGACGAGCCGCGCCATATACCGGTCGCGGGGTTCTCGACGATCGCCACGCCCGCGCTGTCCGTCACCGTGCCTGCCCATTCGCCGGCCGCGCCACCGCCGCATGCCGCAAGGGCCCAGCAAAGGAGCGGGCCAACCGATTTCGCCGTTCTCATCGCGTGTCTCCGTCGCACTGGGTGGTGGATGCCCGAAGTCGTGGTCGGGCCGAAGCGGAACGATGGTACGGTCGGGGCGCATCCACAAGTTTCGAGGGAGCCGATCGCGGGGATCGCCCGGCCCGCGAATCGAACGGCGCCCCTTCGCAAGGTCGCGATACGCGTCTATATTATAGACCCTTTACGGTTGAATCCGACCCGAACGACACGGCTTCCATGAAAGCCTCCGAGATCCGTCGCAAATTCCTCGAATACTTCGAGCGCCAGGGGCACAGCATCCAGCCCAGCTCGAGCCTCGTCCCGCAGGACGACCCGACGCTCCTCTTCACGAACGCCGGGATGGTGCAGTTCAAGCGCGTGTTCCTGGGTGAGGAGCAGCGGGCGTACAAGCGGGCGGCGACGTCGCAGAAGTGCCTGCGGGTGAGCGGCAAGCACAACGACCTGGAGGAGGTCGGGGTGACGCCGCGGCACCACACCTTCTTCGAGATGCTCGGCAACTTCTCCTTCGGCGACTACTTCAAGCGCGAGGCGATCGGCTACGCGTGGGAGCTGGTCACGGCGGAGTTCGGGCTCGAGCCGGATCGGATCTGGGCGACGGTCCACCACTCGGACGACGAGGCGTTCGAGCTCTGGCAGGAAGTGGCCGGGCTTCCGGCCTCGCGGATCTTCCGCCTGGGCGACAAGGACAACTTCTGGCAGATGGGCGAGACCGGGCCGTGCGGCCCGTGCTCGGAGCTGCACTACGACCGCCGCCCGGCGTCCGAGATCGGGAATCCGCTCACCCTCAAGGAGTTCGTCGCGCTCACCGAGCAGAGCCAGATCCTCGAGTTCTGGAACCTTGTCTTCATGCAGTTCGACCGTGGCGCGGACGGCGAGCTCACGCCGCTCCCCGCGCCGTCGATCGACACCGGGATGGGGCTCGAGCGGCTCGCCGCGCTGCTCCAGGGCGTCGACTCGAATTACGAGACGGACCTGTTCACGCCGCTGATCGAGCGGGCGGTCGAGGTCGTGGGCGTGCCGTACGAAGCGACGTCGCCGAGCGGCGTCTCGTACCGGGTCCTGGCCGACCACGCGCGCGCGACGGCGTTCCTGATGGCCGATGGCGTCTTCCCGACGAACGAGGGGCGCGGCTACGTGCTGAGGCGGATCATGCGCCGCGCGGTGCGGCACGCCTGGCTGCTCGGCCGCCGGGAGCCGACGCTGGTCGACGTCGTGGACGCGGTGGTCGACGCGATGGGCGACGCCTACCCGGAGCTGGTCCAGCGGCGCGAGCACCTGCTGCGCGCCACGAGGACGGAAGAGGAGCGCTTCTTCGAGACGATCGACACCGGGATGGAGCGGATCGAAGAGGTCGCGCCCGACCTCCCGCCGCAGGAGCGCGCGGCGATCGACGCGGGCGCCAGGCCGCGCCCGACGATCTCGGGCGCCGACGCGTTCCGCCTCTACGACACATACGGTTTCCCGCTCGATCTGACGGAGCTGATCGCGCGCGAGCGCGGGTACGCGGTCGACGTCGAAGGGTTCGACCGGGCGCTCGAGGAGCAGCGCGAGCGTTCGCGCGCGGATCGTCGCGCCGCGGGGCTCGAGATCGCGGCCGACGCGCTGAGCGCGGGGTGGGAGGAGCTGGACCCGGACGCAGAGCAGGAGTTCGTCGGCTACCAGCGCACGTCGCTCGAGACCGACGTGATCGCCTATCGGCGGTCGGACGGCCGGCTCGCGCTGCAGTTGCGCGAGAACCCGTTCTACGTCGAGGCGGGCGGCCAGGTCAGCGACCGCGGCACGGTCGAAGGCGACGGCTGGCGTCTCCACGTCGACGAGGTGCGCCGCGTCGCCGGGCGGGTCGCGGTGCTGGGCGATGTCGAAGGCGAATTCCCCGGCGGCAGCACGCCGCTTCGCGTCCGCGCGACGGTCGAACAGCCGACCCGCCACGACACCGAGCGCAACCACACGGCGACGCACCTGCTGCACGCGGCGCTGCGCAAGGTGCTCGGCACGCACGTGCTGCAGCGCGGCTCGCTCGTGGCGCCCGACCGGCTGCGCTTCGACTTTTCGCACCCGAAGCCGATGACGCCGGAGGAGATCCGGGAAGTCGAGGACGAGGTCAACCGCGCGATCCTCGCCGACGTCGACGTCTGCATGGATTACATGGGCTACCCCGAGGCCGTGGCGAAGGGCGCGATGGCGCTCTTCGGCGAGAAGTACGGCGATGTGGTGCGCGTGATCGAGGTGCCCGGCGTGAGCATGGAGCTGTGCGGCGGCACGCACGTTCGGCACACGGGCGAGATCGGGCTGTTCCGGATCGTGAGCGAGAGCGGCGTCGCGTCCGGCGTGCGGCGCATCGAGGCGGTGACCGGCTCCGCGGCGTACCGTCGCGCGGTCGAGCAGGAGGCGACGCTGCGCGACGCGGCGTCGCTCCTCAAGACGTCGCCCGACAACCTGCTGCGGCGGATCGAGCAGCTCCTCGAGGAGAACCGGGAGCTGGAGCGTCAGCTCGAGCGGGCGCGCGCGGCCGGCGCGGCGGACGTGGTCGGGCAGCTGCTGGAGGCGGCGTCGTCCGTCGATGGCGCGCGCGTGGTCGCGACGGAGGTCGACGTCGCGTCCGCGGACGAGCTGCGCACCCTCGGCGACCGGCTGCGCGAGCGGCTGGGGAGCGGCGCGGCGGTCCTGGCCGCGCGCTTCCCGGAGAAGACCGCGCTCTTCGCCGTCGTGACCGACGACCTGATCGCGAAGGGCGTCCGCGCGGACCGGCTGGTCCGCGAAGTCGCCCAGGCGACGGGCGGATCCGGCGGCGGCCGGCCGCACATGGCGCAGGGTGGCGTGGGCGACCCGGCCAAAGTCGGCGACGCGCTCGGCCGCACCAGCGCGATCGTGCGGGAGCTTCTCGGTAAAGGGTGATCGTGAGCCTCCCGGTGCTGGATTGGCTGGTGCAGCGGCAACCCGCGCCGCCGCCGGCGCTCCTCGAGCGCATGGCAGAGGCGCTCGGCGCGGTCGACGCGACGACCGCGGAGAGTGCTGCGGGCTCGGCAAGCGCGTCCGGTGCGGAGGGCGCCGGCTTGCCGCCGATCCCGGCGGCGCTCGGCGCGGCGGCGCTCGACCGGCTCCGCGCCGTGCTCGAGTCGCCAGGCGACCGCGCGGCCGCGATCGACCTCCTTGCCGCGGACGCGCTGCTCACCTACGCATTGGAGGCGGCGGCCGAGGCCGGGCCGGCGGCGCTCGAGGCGACGGCCCGGGCGTTCGGCCCCGATCGCCTCGCGACCCTGCTCCCGGGACGGTCATGAAGAGTCCTTTGGTCAGTGACGTCGAGCGCCACCTCGACGATTTGGCCGAAACCGCCGCGCGGTCGGCGCGCGAGCTGTCGGGCCGCGTCGCCGAGGTGGCCGAGATGGTGCTCCACACGCTCGACGGCGGCGGAAAGCTCTTCTTCTGCGGCAACGGCGGCTCGGCCGCGGACGCGCAGCACTTGGCCACCGAGTACGTGGTCCGGTTCCGTCACAACCGCCGTCCGCTCCCGGCGATCGCGCTCACGACCGACACGTCGCTCCTCACCGCCGCATCGAACGACTACGGCTTCGAGCACGTCTTCGCGCGCCAGATCCGCGCGCTCGCCCGGTCGGGCGACGTTGTGTTCCTGCACTCGACGTCCGGGCGCTCGCCGAACCTGCTCGAGGCGGCGCGCGCGGCCCGGGACGTGGACGCCCGCACCGTCGCGCTCCTGGCCGGCGACGGCGGGCCGCTGCGCGAGCTGGTCGACGTCGCCATCGTCGTCCCGACGACCGAGGGCGCCCACGCGCAGGAGCTGCACCTCGCGATCGGCCACGCGATCTGCGACATCGTCGAGCGCCGCCTCGCCGGGCACGGCTCGGCCGGGTGAGCCTCGGGCGCCGCGCCGGGCGCGGCTCGCCGAGACGTGGATGAGGCCGTCAGCGCACACGGGGAACCGATGGAGCTGAATCCGCCGCGCGCCGTACGGGAGATCGCGCGTCGCCTGGAGGACGCCGGGTACGAGACGTGGGCGGTCGGCGGCGCCGTCCGCGACGCGGTCCTGGGCCTCCCCGCCGACGACTGGGACCTCGCGACCCGCGCCCGCCCCGCGGAGGTGCGCCGCATCTTCCGCCGCACCGTCCCGATCGGGATCGAACACGGCACGGTCGGCGTCCTGGTCGACGGCACGCTGTACGAGGTGACGACGTTCCGCCGCGATGTCGAGACCTTCGGCCGGCACGCGACGGTCGAGTTCGCCGACACGATCGAGGAAGACCTCTCGCGACGCGACTTCACCTGCAACGCGCTGGCGTGGCACCCGCTCACGGGCGAGTTGCGCGACCCGTACCTCGGGCTCCAGGACCTGCAAACAGGACGGCTGCGCACGGTCGGCGAGCCGGCCGAGCGATTCGCGGAGGATTATCTCCGAGTCCTGCGCGCGCTGCGCTTCGCCGGCCACTTCGAGCTGGCGATCGATCCGGCCACGTGGAGCGCCCTGGTCGAGGCCACGCCCAACCTCCCGCGCCTGTCCGCCGAGCGGATCCGCGAGGAACTCTGGAAGATCTTCACCAAGACGCCGCGCGCATCGCGGGCGCTATCGCTGTACGCGGCGTCCGGCGCGCTCGCGGTGCTGTTCCCCGAACTGGACCGCACCGTGGGCGCTGGCGCCGAGCGGGGCGGGCCGGGCGCGGGGCAGGGCGGGGAGCCGCGCACCGAGATGGACGCAACGGCGCGGCCGGCGCACGGGAGCGAGGCGCGGCATCCCGGTCTCGACGTCTGGGCCCGGAGTCTGCTGGCGGTGGACGCGCTCCCGGCCGCGCGCCCGCTTCTCCGCATGGCGGCGCTGCTCCACGCGGTCGGGATGCCCGCAGCACGGACGCGGGACCTGCGCGGCGGGTGGCGCTACACCGGGCACGAGGTGCTGGGCGCGCGGATCGCCGAAGAGATCATGCGTCGCCTCAAGGCGTCGAACGCGGACACCGCGCGGGTGAGGCGGCTCGTCGCGCACCAGTCGGACCTGTTCCCGCCGGACGCGCCGGCATCCGGCGTGCGGCGGTGGCTGCGCGACATCGGCGTGGATCTGGTGTATGATCTGTTCAGGTTGCGTTTCGCGCTCTGGCGGGCGGCCGGAGGCGGGGGCGGGCCGGCGGACCTGATCGTCCGCTGGCGCATGATGCACCGGGTCCTGCTCGAGCATCCGGTCCTGGATGCGGCCGGTCTCGCGATCGACGGCCGGGACCTCAAGGCGCTCGGGCTCCAGCCCGGCCCGCGTTTCGGCGAGATCCTTCGCGCGCTCGTCGACGCCGTGATCGAAGACCCCGAACTGAACACGAGGGAGTCGCTCCTGGAGTGGGTGCGACGGGAGGTGGCGGAGTGATCGCATCTGTGGTGTTCGCCGCGCTCGCGGGCGTGGCGAACCTCCTGGGCGGCGCGCTGGTGATCGGGCGGGCGCGGCGCGGGCTCGGCGCGCTCAACGGGATGATCGCGTTCGGCGCGGGGTTCATGCTCGCGGTCGCGATCCTGGAGATGCTCCCGGGCGCACTCGCCGTGAGCGGCGGGCCGACGGCCGTCGTCGTCGGCTACATGATCGTGCACCTGACGCAGCACGCGATGACGCCGCACTTCCACTTCGGCGAGGAGACGCACATCGAAGCGATGGTTTCGCGCGGCGTGGGCGTCTGGGCGCTGATCGGGTTGCTGCCGCACTCGTTCTTCGACGGCGTCGCCATCGCGGGCGGGTTCCTGGCGGCGCGGGAGCTGGGCGTGGTGATCTTCCTGGCCGTCGCGCTTCACAAGGTGCCGACCGGCGTCACCCTGGCGAGCGTCATGCTCGCCAGCGGGAACACGGTGCGGCAGACGGTCGCCGCGCTGGTCGCGATCGGGATGGCGACGGTGCTCGGCGCGGCGATCACGCCGGCGATCGGCCTGCTGGGCGAGTATGGCCTGGCGCTCGCGGCGGGCGTGACGATCTACGTGGCCGCGTCGAACCTGATCCCCGAGACGCAGAACCGGCCGGGGCTGGTCGTGCCGGGCGGCGTGATCCTCGGCGCGGCGTCGTACTACCTGATCCGGGTCCTGCTCGGCGAACATTGACGGGTCCGGCCGTGGAGGGAATGGACGAGTTGGAGCTCTTCGAAGAAGCGATGCAGGCGTCGGCGGCGGCGGGCGACGGGTTCGATCCCGACGCGCCGCTCGCGGCACGGATGCGCCCGCGCACGATCGACGAGTTCGTCGGCCAGGACCACATCCTCGGCCCCGGCCGCGCGCTGCGCGAATTGATCGAGCGCGACGAGGTCGGGAGTCTGATCCTCTGGGGCCCGCCCGGGACCGGGAAGACCACGCTCGCGCGGATCATCGCCGAACGCACGAGCGCCGTGTTCGTGCCTTTCAGCGCGGTCACGGACGGCGTGCCGCGCGTCCGCGAGATCCTGCGCGAGGCGGAGGCGCGGCGCCGCGCGGGCGGGCCGCGCACGATCCTCTTCTGCGACGAGATCCACCGCTTCAACAAGGCGCAGCAGGACGCCTTCCTGCCGCACGTCGAGGCGGGCACGATCACGTTGATCGGCGCGACGACGGAGAACCCGAGCTTCGAGGTCAACGGCGCGCTCCTGAGCCGCGCCCGCGTCTTCGTCCTCTCGCCGCTCCGGGAGGAGGACCTCGAGACGATCATGCGCCGCGCGCTCGCCGACGACGAGCGCGGCCTCGGCGGCCGCGGCCTGCGGGTCGACAAGGACGCGATTGCGCTGATCGCCCGCGAGGCCGATGGCGACGCGCGCCGGGCGCTCAACGCGCTCGAGACCGCGGCCACGCTCGCCACGGACGGCCGGATCACCGCGGAGACGGCGCGAGAGGCGCTGCAGCGTCGCTTCGCGCGCTACGACAAGGGTGGCGAGGAGCACTACAACCTGATCTCCGCGCTGCACAAGGCGGTGCGGGGCAGCGACCCGCAGGGCGCGCTCTACTGGCTGGCGCGGATGCTGGACGGCGGCGAGGACCCGCTCTACATCGCCCGGCGGCTGGTGCGAATGGCGATCGAGGACATCGGGCTCGCGGACCCGCAGGCGTTGCAGATCGCGATCGCGGCCCGGGACGCGTACCACTTCCTCGGCTCGCCCGAGGGCGACCTCGCGCTCGGCCAGGCGGCGGTCTACCTGGCGACGGCGCCGAAGTCGAACCGCCTGTACACCGCGATGGGGAAGGCGATGGCGGCCGCGCGCGAGACCCCGGCCGAGCCGGTGCCACTGCACATCCGCAACGCGCCGACGAAGCTGATGAAGCAACTCGGCTACGGTCAGGGGTACCGGTACGCTTTCGACTCGGAGGACCATTACCTGCCACAGGAGTACCTGCCGGACCGGCTCCGCGGTGCGACCTTCTACACGCCGAGCGAGTTCGGCTTCGAGAAGCGCATCGGCGAGCGGCTGGCGTGGTGGGAGGAGCGGCGTCGCGAGGCGGAGTCGCGGCAGGATCGCGGCGCCCACCGGCGCGGCGGGAAACGGAACGGAAACGCGAATGAGGAAGTGGATTGAGGCGACGCTGTGCGCCCTCGTGCTCGCGGGCGCTGCGGCGTCGTGCATGCCGCGGATCGAGGAGCCGAAGGTCCGGGTCGCCGGCGTGCGGCTCGGCGCGCTCGGATTCGAAGGCGGGCTTCTCTACGTCCGGCTCAGCGTCGAGAACCCGAACGACTTCGCGCTCGAGGCGGACGGGCTCACCTACGACGTGCAGCTCGCCGAGCCGACGTCCGACGGCAAGCGTTGGATCGAGGTGACCCGAGGCTCGTTCACCGAAGAGCTCCGCGTCGGCGCGGAAGACAGCACGACGGTCGAGATCCCGGTCGAGTTCAGCTACCGCGGGCTCGGCGGCGCGATCCGCAGCGTTCTCGGCACGGGCTCCGTCGATTACAGGGTCCGAGGCACGATCTACCTGAAGAAGCCGGTGTCGGTGGACATTCCCTACGACCATTCCGGCAAGGTCATGGTGATCGGCGAGAACTGAGCCCGCGGCCGGGGGTACGGTAACGGTCGTTCACCCTGAGGAAAGGAGTCGTCTCATCAGCGAACCGATTTCGACCGAGGCGCCGCGCGAGCGCGCCGTTCTGGTCTCGGCCCCGATGAAGTGGGAGTCGCCGCGTGCGGCGCAGGCGCACCTCCACGAGCTGTCCCGGCTGGCGGACACCGCGGGCGCGGTCGTCGTCGGGACGCTGGTCCAGCGGCTCGACTCGCCGCACCCCAAGTATTACATCGGCGAAGGGAAGGTCGAGGAGCTGAAGCAGCTGGTCCAGGAGACCGGCGCGTCGCTCATCATCTTCGACGAGGAGCTCTCGCCGGCGCAGGGGAAGAACCTCGAGGACGCGCTCAAGGTCCGAATCGTGGACCGGGCCGAGCTGATCCTGGACATCTTCGCGACGCGGGCGCGGACGGCCGAGGCGCAGATGCAGGTCGAGCTGGCGCAGCTCCAGTACATGCTCCCGCGGCTCCGGCGGATGTGGACGCACCTGGAGCGAACCGGCGGCGGGATCGGGACCCGGGGTCCCGGTGAGACGCAGCTCGAGACGGACCGCCGGTTGATCAACCGGCGAATCCGCGACCTGCGGGAGAAGCTCGAGGTCGTCGCCCGGCGCCGTGCGACGCAGCGCAAGGGCCGCAAGGGCGAGTTCCGCGTGGCGCTGGTCGGGTACACGAACGCGGGGAAGTCTTCCATCCTGCGTGCGCTCTCGGGGACCGAGCTCTTCGTCGAGGACCGGCTCTTCGCCACGCTGGACCCGGCGACGCGGCAGGTCGAGTTGGGTCCGGGCACGCGCGTGCTCGTGACCGACACGGTCGGCTTCATCCGCAAGCTGCCGCACCACCTCGTGGCTTCGTTCCGCGCGACGCTCGAGGAGACGCACGAGGCGGATCTGCTCGTCCACGTGATCGACGCCTCGCACCCGAGCTGGCGGGAGCACAAGGAGGTCGTCGAGGAGGTGCTCGCCGACCTCGGCGTCGCCGACCGGCCGATGCTGGTGGTCTTCAACAAGATCGACCAGTTGACGCACGAGGAGGAGGAGGAATTCCGCGAGCGCGTCGGGCTCGAGGTCCGGGAGCCGGTCGTCTTCGCGTCGGCGGTCGAGGCCGGCGGGTTGGACGCGTTGCGCGAGAAGGTCCGCGAGATCCTCCTCGAGCAGCGGCCGGAGGTTCGGCTCCAGATTCCCGTCCAGGACGGCGAGGCGCTGGCGGTCGTGTATCGGGAGGGCGAAGTCCTGGTGAGGAAGGACGAGGGAACGGTCGTCAATCTCGTGGCGCGGCTGCCGCGACCGGCGCTCGGGCGGCTGCTGCACCGTGCCGGGGTGAGCGTGACGGGCGCCGCATGAGCGACGAGGTCGTCATCGTCGGGCCGGGCCGGATGGGTCTGGCCCTCGGCTCCGCGCTCGCGGCGTGCGGGGAGGTCCGGCGGTTGACGTTTTTCGGCCGGGATGAGGACCCGCCGCCGCATCCGCTGTTCAACCGTCCGGACGGCGGCGTCGCGTACCGCCTCGGCCCGCAGCCGCTCCCGCCGGATACGACGATCCTCGTCCTGGCCGTTCCGGACGACCGGCTGGAGGAGGTCGCGCGGGCGGTGGCGAGCGCGGGCCCGGCGCCGCAGGGGTGCGTGGCGTTCCACCTGGCCGGCGCGCTGACGACGGAGGTGCTCGCGCCGCTGCACGCGGTCGGGTACGCCGTCGGCTCGCTGCACCCGCTGCAGACGGTCGCGGACCCGTGGTCGGGGGCGGACCGGCTGGTCGGCGCGGCGTTCGCGATCGCCGGCGAGCCGGAGGCGCTGGCCGCGGGGCGGCGGCTGATCCACGCGCTGAGGGGCACGCCGCTGGTCGTGCCGCCGTCGCTCAGGCCGCTGTATCATGCCGCGGCCGTCTTCGCATCGAACTACCTGGTTGCGCTCGTTTCGATGGCGGCCCGGCTGCTGGTGCAGGCGGGGATTCCCGCGTCCGAAGCGCTCCCCGCGATCCTGCCGCTGGTCCGCGGCACGCTGGACAACCTCGAACAGCTCGGGGTCTCGGCGGCGCTGACCGGGCCGATCGCGCGCGGCGACGTGGACACGGTGCGCCGGCACCTGGCGCGGTTGTCCCCGAAGGAGCGGGCGCTATATTCCGCGCTCGGTCTCGAGGCGCTCGAGCTGGCGCGGGCGGCCGGGCTGGACGCCCACCGTGCGGCGGAGCTGGAAGCACTCCTATCCTTCGAGTGATGCGACTCCACATCAACATCGACCACGTGGCCACGGTCCGCCAGGCGCGTCGCACCGACGAGCCGGACCCGGTTCGCGCAGCGGTCCTGGCGGAGCTGGGCGGCGCGGACGGGATCACCGTGCACCTGCGCGAGGACCGGCGACACATACAGGACCGGGACGTCCGGCTCCTGGTCGAGACATCCCGGACCGGCGTGAATCTCGAGCTGGCCGCGGAGAGCGAGGTCGTCGACATCGCGGTCGGCCTGCCGCTCAAGGCGGCGACGCTCGTTCCCGAGCGGCGGGAGGAGATCACGACGGAAGGCGGGCTCGCGCTCGGCAGCGAGCCGCAGCGTCGCAAGGTCGGCGCGGCGCTCGAGCGGATCCGCGCGGCCGGGATCCGGACGTCGCTCTTCGTCGACCCGGACCCCGAGGCGTTGCGCCACGCGGCGGAGCTGGGCGCGGACGCGGTGGAGCTGCACACGGGCGAGTACGCGGAGGCGTACAAGCGAAGCGCGGCCGAGGCCGAAGCGGCGCTGCAGCGCTTGCGGAGCGCGGCGGCCCGCGCCCGCGCGCTCGGCCTCGACGTCCATGCCGGGCACGGCCTGACCTACGAGAACGTCGTGCCGGTGGCGCAGATCCCCGAGATCGAGGAGCTCAACATCGGGCACAGCGTGATCAGCCGCGCCGTGTTCGTCGGGATGGAGCGCGCGGTCCGGGAGATGAAGGAGATCATCCGCCACGCGCGGCTGGCGGCGAACCCGATGGAGCCCTGACGCTATGCCGATCGTTCGGGACTTCTTCCGGACCGAGGCCGAGGACTGCCTCCGGCGCCTGGACGAGCTGCTCGACGCGGCGGCGCCGGGCGCCGTCGACGCGGCCGAGCTGCTGCGTGTGTCGCGGCTGCTCCGCGGCAGCGCGCAGATGGCCCGTGAGGACGACGTGGCAACCCTCGCGCGGGCGCTAGAGTCGGTGGCCCGTGCGGTCGTGAGCGACGTCGTCGCGTGGGACGAAGAGCTGGCCGCGCGGGTGCGCGATACGGTCGCCGAGCTGCGCGCGCTCGTC
>Ga0207864_1000628_pt1 | contig 46368 bp, 34 predicted proteins | sample HigsolmetaAR202D_FD_184834 | JGI IMG/M metagenome (GOLD analysis project Ga0207864, IMG submission 184834) | Ionic liquid and high solid enriched microbial communities from the Joint BioEnergy Institute, USA - AR20-2-D (SPAdes) (version 2) ...
CGAGCACGGCATCGCCTGCTCGATGAGCCGCAAGGGCAACTGCTGGGACAATGCTGTCGTGGAAAGCTTCTTTCACACGCTGAAAGTCGAACTCGTGCATCATCGTGGCTATCTCACGCGCGATGAGGCACGCCAGGACATTTTCGAATGGATCGAGGTGTTCTATAACCGGCAACGTCGTCACTCCACGCTCGGCTACCGTTCGCCGGCCGAGTTCGAGGCGATGAGCAAAGTTGCTTAGCAGCGTGTCCACGATTTCGGGGGAAGATCAGTATCCCTTCTTCCGGGTCAAGTTCGCGGGCAAATGCCTCGTTCCATTCAGATCGAATCGATTTGCGCTGGTTGCCCGCAAAGTTGGTCGAATCCATGGTGAACATCCGTAGTCATGTGCGGGTGATGCTTCCGGAAGGATGTAAATCCTGTCTAGAGGTCGTCCAAGCGTTTCTGCCAGCCGTCGTCATGCCGTGGTGTCGGCTCAGCTAATAGCCGATCTGTTCGATGACGTGCCGCCAATTGCCGGCGATCGGTTGGCGCTCAATATAGATCCAGCGCATCAACGCTAGGCGAAGACGAAGAAGGGGAAGACTGAAGTGACTGCCTCCTTCTTCACCTGTTTCGCCGTTGAAGTATGGATCGCGCACCAGGTCGAAGTAGGGATCGAGGTGGTCGATCAGTGCGTCTCGATCAGGCTCGGGTCTGTCGACGAGATCCAGGAAGCGAACGGTCCATTCATAGTACTGGCGAACCCGCAAGAACTTCTTCTTGATATTGAGGGCTTCGCGAGCGCGTTGAAGGTTTCCAGTGATTAGCAGTAGCTGCGCGCCGTCGAGGTACTCGCATTGGGGTAGCTCTGTCCAGACGGGCCGTTCATGTAACGCGCCAAATCGTTCTTCTTCGCTTGCGGTATTCAACGACTCAAGGTCGAGTTCGCCGTCACTTAACCACGCAGAGGCGAACGTCTTAACAGCCCGAAGCCGGCCGTACGAGCCAATGCGGTTGTTGCTCCACCAGGTGTCCCATCGGTCGTCGTGTTCGGCCGCTCCAACGACTTCCATGCATCGTTGCAGGCATATGCGAACCAGCGGATGGTCATAGTGTACGGGAGCAACATAGAGGGCGAGATACAGCTGGCGCTCCGCGCGGCCATCCGGTGGCATGCGTAGCTTTTCCCAGTTGGCGAGCGGTGCATGATGTTTAACCGATGCGGGAATTCCATCTCGCGGGTTCAGCTGCTCTTCTGTGCGCCTTAGCCACGCGGAGCGAAGTGAATGGCCTCGAGAGTCCATGCTCATCGCAGTATGCTGCGCCTCCCTTATTAAGCTATCTCAGCTCCGGGAGAATGTATATGGCATCCAACGGTCGCCCGAGCAACTCTGGGAAGACATCTAAATAGCCACTCGGGATTGTTGTGGTGGGCGGCACGTAGAGATGCGTTTCGAACGTGCGATTTTCTATCTGATCAAAGATCTTCTCCTTTATATGCTCCGGAATCGTTGGATCGTGCTCCACCCGTTGCTTTACAACCCAGAGGTTTAGATCCAGCGTATCCTTGCCGCCATCGCCGCCTCCAAATGCTGTAAGTTTGGTGGCCCTACGGCCGGATTTGGCCTCGCCAATGACCAATGTACCGTCTTCCTTGATATAGACGATGTCGAATCCGTGTACCGGATTTGGATGATCCAAGTTGCCGTTCATGTGTTTTGCGTTGATCACATACTTCGCACCGAAGTAGTTCTTCGCAAACTCGATGGCACCCGCTTCTAGGGCTTGCCAGCGAAATGTGCGGGACTTGGGATCCCACAAGTGATTTAGTCCCGCCATGAACTGCCGAATCTGGTTGCCGTAACCGTCGGTTACGCGCTGGGGCATCTCCTGCGTCCACAGGAGTGGCCCAGGCGGCGGTGGCCGGGACGAGCGCCCGAAGGCGCGGCGAATCTGTGCTGCGACTTGCGGACCGATGCGGCGGGCGGCGGCTCCGATGCCTCCGCCGCCGCCCAGCTCTAGAACGACATCCGAGATCGCTCGTGCGAAGGTGCGTCCGGCATCGCACAGGTCCTGCATCGTCTGTGCGTCGCGGATGGCGCGATAGGCGGCAATCGAGGCTTGGGCGAGGTCGACGATGGCCTTGCCCATGAAGACCGCGCCGATGCCGATGATGACGAGATCGGCAGCCCAGCCGAATGGCGTGAGTTGCGAGACGCCCCACGCAGCAAAGATCGCCGCCGCTGTCGCGAGCGCGCCTGGCTCGAGCATCTCCCGCAAGGCTTCGCCGACGGAGTCGGCGAGCTCGGCAGGCAGGGCTCGAATGCCTGCCTTGAGGAATACGGCGTAACGATCGACAAAGTCGTAGTCCGCCGGAATCGCCTGCCAGCCGAGCGGATCGATGAAGTTGATCGAATCGTCTTGCGCGAAGGCGTAGAGATTGAGCCCGCCGTGCTGTCCGATCGGATCGGGCGTCAAGTAGCGCGCTGTCGCGGGATCGAAGTAGCGGTGGATGTTGTAGTGAAGCCCCGACTCGACATCGAAGTACTGATTCGAGCCGCGCAGCGGCAGCGTGATCGCGCCGCGTGTGGAGCGGACGTGTCCGACTGCATCGAGCTCGGCGCGCCACACGACGCGACGGTCGTCGTCGGTGGCGGCGACGGGCGTGCCGCGCCAATCGGTGTGCAGCGCATACGTAGCGCTGCCCTGAAGCATCGCGACGGGCCGATCGCGCAGGTAGACGAATTGCTTGGTGATTTGGCCCTGCGCGTTGGCCTCTGCGACCAGCTTCGCGCCGTCGTAGAAGAAGTAGGTGACCGAGCGCGTGTCGCCGGAATAGACGACCTTGCGAATGCGCTCGCCGAACGTGTTGTACGTGTACTCGGCGACGAGCCGGCCATCGTCGGCAATGCGAGCGAGTCTGCCGAAGCCGTCGTAGTCGAATGTCCGGTCGCCGATCGCAATCGTGCGACCGGCGTCGTCGTACGCGTAGCGCAGCTGCCTTCCATTAGGTTCGGTCCGAGCCAGCACGCGGTTCGATGCGGCGTCGATCCGTAGCAGCGTGCTCGTATCGTTATGAGAGACGATGCGGGCGTTGCCGCTCTCGTCATAGGCGAACGCAGTCGTGTCGATACCGTTCAACGACGCGTGTTGTAGGCGACCTGCGTGGTCGTATGTGAAGCGGCGCGTGCGGTGGTCATGTGCAGCGGCGATGCGACCGAACGGATCGGTATCGATCTCAAACAGCGCGACGCCGGGCGTGCCGTAGCGACGCAATCGCCCGTACCGATCCAGTTCGCGCGAGAGCTCGAGCCCATTGCCGAAGCGCGCATTGGAGCGATCGAAGCGGTCGTCGGCATCGTTGAGCCCGCTCACGATCGGCGTGCTACCGAAGAGGTGCTTGCGCTCGATGGCCGACAGGACACCAGGCTTGGCGTGCAGCGGGCCGTTGTAGCGGTAGACGAGCGTGGCGCCGCCTGAAAGCGTCGTCTCGGTCAAACGGCCCAGATCGTCGTAGCGGTAGGCGCGCACGAAGCGCAGGCCATCGATCCGTTGCTCGCGCCGTACGACTCTGGCGGCGTGGTCGTACTCGAAGAGCTCCTCGCCCCAGCTGTAGCCGATGCGCGCTGGTTTGTTGAAGGCGCCGTATTCGATCGAGACGCGTTCGTCGTCGGCTTCGATGTGCGTGACGCGCGACAGCGCGTCGTACGTGTAGCGCATGCTTCGCCCGTCGCCGAAGCGGCGCTCGATGACGCGGCTCGCTTCGTCGTAAGCGAGCGACAGCAGTCCGGCGTCGGGGTTGTAGGCGTAGATCAAGCGCCCGAAGTCGTCGTAGCGGTAATGACTGGCAAGCCCGCGCTCATCGAGCACGGTCTCGTGCGCGCGGGGCGTCTGATCGGCGGAAACTGATGCGATCAAGGCCGACGCGGCCGTCTTCCAAGTCTGCAAGACCGGCAAACGAATGACCGAGAGCACCGCTGGCGAGAACGGCTGGGCGACGACGCTCGTGGTCGAGACAGGCGCGTTGAGATTCTCCTGAGAGACGGTGCCGTCCGGGTTGAGTAGGCGGCGCGGAATCGGACGGCCGTCCGGCCCTGCGTCGAACTCGATGCGATTGCCTTCGCTGTCCGAAATCGCCCGCAGGTGTGCGGCGTCGTACTTGAAGACGAAACGTTGGCCGATCGGATCGTGCAGCTCGTTGATGCGTCCTTCGCTGTCGTACCGCAGTGCGAGCGCTATACCCGCGCGGGTCAGTCGTGCGAGATGTCCCTCGGAATCGTGCTCGACGTCGACGGGCACGCCATCGAGCGGCACATAGCGCGCGATTCGTCCGATCGCGTCGTATTCGAATGTCTCGGCGGCGCCGGTCGAGTAGCGTATCTGCGAGAGCAGGCCGCGTGCGTCGTAGCGGAAGTGCACGCGATCGATATCGCTGGGAAGCGGGCCGTCGACCCACTTGAGCCGGCCGATGAGATGAGGAGCGCCATCGCCTGCTTCGTAGTAGGCGTACGTCGTGCGCCGCGCGATCGGTGTGTAGCCCGCACCGCCGTCGGTCGGAGCAAAGCCGGATTCGATGAGCTCGAGCGGCTGCCCGCGCTCGTTGTAAGTCAGCTCGAAGACGTGCAGCTCACCCGGTGCAACGCTCGGGCGCTCGATGCGCGTCGGGCGGGCGAGCGGATCGGCGTCGAGGTAACGATAACGCTCGATCAGCTCGCGCGAGCCGCCTCGTTCGCGATGTCGTTCGACGATTCGGCCTATCGCATCGCGCGTCAGGATCTCGGCCCATTCGACATGGCCGGATACCGGCGAGAGCTTTTCGATGCGTTCGACGAGTCCGTGCTCGTCGTAACGATAGCGGACGTTCGACGCCGGGCATGCCGTGCATCCAGGGCCGCGCGCTTCGAGCAGCTGGTAATGTCCGTTCGCGATGCGCCAGCGATACGAGGTCTTTGCGCCAGTTGCATCGGTCAGCCAGGAAACGCCGCCTGTATCGTTGGGCGTACGTTGAACCTCGATAGTTGCACCGTCACCCGGTGCGCTGCGCTCCGCATCGCCGTTCGCGGCATAACGATAGTCCGCTTCGAGCTCGCCGAGCCGATTGAAAACGCGCGCAAGGCGCAGACCGCCGCCCTCGTTCGCGTATTCGTAACCACGCTGAGAGCCGTCAGGGAAGCGCACACGCGCGAGCTGACCGTGTGCGTCGTAGCCGTACTCGATGACGCGTCGATCCGGCAGCGCGAGCGACTTGAGTCGATGGCGTGCACCGCGCAGCGCGCGGCTCGCATCGCCGAACGTGGCGAGCGCATCCGCGGGGTGGTCCCAATAGGCGAGCTGAAGCGCACGCCCGGCAAAGTCGCTGATACGGATCAAGCGCGTGTGCTCGTCGTAATCCAGCTCGATCCACTCACCGTTTGCGGCTTCGATGCGTCTCAGTGCGCCACGCCCGTCGAACCACAGCTGTCGTCCATCGAACCAACGCCACCGCCAGGGGCGAAGCGACGCAGGCGCCTGCTCCTCGCGACGAAGCAGGTTCAGAACGGTCGAGTCTTCTTCGACGATCCCGTAGCCGATCGGCACGGAGCGGTATCGCTGCTTACCGTCATGCGCGGCGTCTGGACGAAACACGATGCGTCGGCCATCGGCTTGAGCGATCGTGATCGTCGCGACATCGGCGCGCTCGACGCGCAACAGGACCGTTTCGTAGCTGTGACTCCAGCCGCCGCCGAAGGCGCCGCCCTGTGCGCTCGTGCTGTTGTAGTGCCGCGTGAACGAAAGTCCGAGCTCCCCAGGCACTCGAAAGTCAGTCTCGGCGCGATACTTGTTGCCCGAGACGAGATCGATGGGATTGCCTGCGCCGGTGCTGGGTCCGACCGCGGCATGGCTTGCGACATCCGACTGCGCACACGGATTGCCGCTGTCGCAGGGAGCTTGAGCGAATGTTGCCGAAGCGAGCGAGAGCGCCGTGGCGATGACGCACCATTCGACACGGCGGCGCACCCGGTTGTGTCCATCCATGGAGCTTCTTTCCTCGAATCATGAGCTCGCGTATCGATCCGGATACGCGGCGCTGCGACACGTGACGTCCCGGTCACGCACGCAAGGTTCGCGGACGCAAGCGTGCTCGATGCGGCGCGCAGCTCGCGCCGATCACTAGATAGGCGGTCGCGGCGGCGAGCAACAGACATTGACCGGACAATCGCGCGGCCCGCCGCCGCCGATGATCCAGCCCTGTCCGGGCGTGCTGTCGTCGTGGCTCGGGCCGTCGCCACGCGAACGATCGGGAGCAGTGCTCGAGCCTTCGCCGAAGCCGAAGAAGCCGTCGGCCAATGAGCTGCCGCGCTGTTCTTCGGCGGACAGCGACCCATCGTTCTCGTCCTCTTCGCGTGTGTCGTCGTCACGAACGGGCGGCGGCGCGCTGCTCGCATCGAAGCGCTCGCCGTCCGGCAAGTCCTCCCGCGACACCACGAGATCATTGAGGCGCGCAGGGCTTTGCATGCGGACCGTGGAGGTGGACACGATCGGGAGCATCGTGCGTCGCAGGAGCTGCTGCTCGAAAGCGTCGTAGCCGCTGCGCCCGGGCAGTGCGAGCAGTGAGCGCGTGATAAACCAATTGACGATAGGCACCTTGAGCTCGTAGCCGTAGGTGACCTCGATGCGCAGGAGATTCGCGTCCTGAATATTGAGTCCGCTGCGGGCGCCAGGCGTCGTGCTGCGCGCATGCAAGCGGTCGTTAGGAATCTCTTCGACGCCGTCGACTTCTTCGGCGAAGTCCTCGAATGCTTCGCGCGTCGGATTCAGAATGCGAATGCGTGCATTCGTCTGCACGTCGGCATAGACGCGCGCCACGGTGGCGCTATAGCCGGACAATGAAGAGGGCGGCGAATAAAGCGGCGCCAGCCCGCGCGCCAGGCCGCGACGAATCGCATCAGGATCGGCATGCTCCACGGCGCCGGCGCGTGCCGCTTGGAGCGCAGCGTGATTCAGCGTGGCCTTGGCTTGGTAGATGAGCGCGAATTGAATCGCGCCGAGAATCACGGCGAGCAGGATGGGCAGCGCAATGACCGTCTCGACCATTGCGACGCCGCGTTGCCGATCCGTCGCGCTCGTGCGCTCCATGCCCGCTCGTCCTGATCCAGCTCTTGAAAGGCAGCCACGATGCCCGCATACCAGCGAGCGTGCGGCAGTATGCAATGTCGCTGTGCATCGCAGGTGGCGCGATTTCTGGGCGATTCGGACAAAAAGGCGGCGCTTCAGAACGCGCGATGACCGCCGAGCCGGATGACCGGCGCGGCGGTATCAGGGAAGGACGATCGGGACGCGTCCGACCAAAACGTCAATGGACGGTCGTGCTTTCGGTCGAAGCGTCGTAGAGCGCGGAGTACTTCGTGATCAGTACGCGGGTCGCTTCGGCCTCTTCGATGACCGACGGCTCGCAATCGGCGCCCTGGGAAATGATCTCTTCCTCGAGTGCGCTCGCGTACACTTCGAGCGCAGAGATCGTCCGTTTCACGTCTTCGAAAGAGAGGGCCTGCTTCTTCATGAGATCTCCGGCGGCGGCTGGTGCTCGCAACGTGACGCAGGTTCCTGCGCGTCGGTCATCCATTCCGTTTCAGGAGCCTGAACGGACGTCGCGACCGTGAGTTCCATCCTAGCGGCGCGGGCGGGAACGCAAAGGTCGTATTTACCGGAACCGAGGAACGCCGAGGTCTCGATGCGGGAGCTTGGAGTAGGAAATCTTCGGCGGCCGCGTGCGCGGGCATTGGGCAAGCTGGATGACTCGCCAACGGTGGGCGAGGGAACGGGCCGCTGCGGATTGCGTTCGATCGCCCGCGAGCCCGCGGCCGATATCAGTCTCATGTCTCACTGAACGGGTGCTTCGTTGTTCTCTTCGTTCGAGTCCGACGCGTATCGAATCGTCTATCGCTCGCAAGATCCCGCCGCCTGCGAACACCGCGTGTTCGTGTTGAAAGCCGTCGGTGTCGAGTCTTTGGTGGCGACGAATCGCGATGTCTACGTGGTGCTCGCGCCCGCGGAGCGCGCGGAATACGCGTTGGATCAACTGCAACGCTACGAGCAGGAAAACTCGCGCCCGGCACCGGCGGCAGCGCCGCTCGTGTTGCACGGCTCGGCCGGACTCTCGGTCGTGACGTACGCACTGGTGCTCGTGCTGGGTGCCTTCTGTTCGGGCGAGGCGCTTGGGAACCGCGACTGGTTTCGCATCGGCAGCTTGCTGCCCGCCGCAGAAGCGGGCGGTGAAATGTGGCGGGTCGTTACCGCGCTCACGCTGCACGCAGACCTCGGGCACTTGCTCAGCAATCTCGCGTTCGGCGCGTTCTTCGGCTATTTCGCGGCGCAGCTCGTCGGACCCGGCGCCGCGTGGCTCAGCGTGCTCATCGCAGGCGCGTTCGGGAATTGCGTCGACAGCCTGTTGATGCTGCCCGGGCACGTCACGATCGGTGCCTCGACGGCGGTGTTTGCCACATTGGGTCTCGTCGCCGCTTACGCCTGGAAACAGCACACCGTCGGCGCCTTACGCTGGGCCCAGCGTTGGGCGCCGCTCGTGGCCGCCATCGCGTTGCTCGCCTTCACCGGCGCCGGGGGCGAACGCACGGACGTCATCGCGCACTTGACCGGTTTCGCCTCCGGCGCGCTCGTCGGGCTCGCCAACGCGCTGGCCCATACCCGCGCATTCTTCAAGCGGATACCGCAAGTCGTCTGCGGAGGGATCGCGCTCGCGCTCGTGGTGGGCGCATGGGCGTGGGGATTCGCCGCGACCTGATCGCGATGATGCAAGGGCGCAACGCTGTTGCGGCTTTGCGCTGGTTACGGGACTACCCTGGCGCGTCAAGGAAAGCGTTTGGCCAGAACGCTGTGACCGGACGCAAACCGATAACGTGCGTGTGCCCTTTCGCGGTGCAGCTACGTGCAACTAGTAGCGTTCGATTCGTCAAGCCTCTTGACAAGCGCGATTCCTTTCATCGACGACGCGCCACGCGCGTTATCCACAGAATCGGTGGAAAACTTCTGGATAAGACGGTCTTGACTTCGCGCAGATGCGGCGGATTTCGCTCGAACGTTAGATTGGCGGTTGTGTGAGCAGTAACACGAGTTGGTCCTCGGCGCTGAAGCGGGGCGCTCGGCCTGGGCTCTGGGTACTGGTCGGAGAAGGCTGCGCTCGCACGGCTACGAGCTGCGGACGACGGGGCTACAGCCGGACAAGAGCGCGCGAATGCGCGCTTTCGCTCCAGCCCTCAGCCTAGAGTCTACGGCCTCGGTGCAGCGCCCCAGCGCCGCACCGCGATCCATACCACTGCGCCGCTCGCCATCACGGCGAGCGCAACCCACGCGGCGTTTTGCGATTGCGCGTAGCGCACGCTCGAAAACAGCAGATACGCGCACGTGAGCACGAAAATCGCGGGAACGACAGGGTACAGCGGCACGCGGAACGGGCGAATCGCGCGTGGATCCTTGTGCCGCAGCACGAACACCGCGATTCCGGCCAGCATGAAGAAGAACCAGAAGACCGGTGCGGTGAATTCGACCATCGTCGCGAAGCCGTCGTGCTCGAGCGCGCCGAAGAAGATGAGCGCGAGCGTGATGACTGCCTGCACGATGAAGCCCGTGACCGGCGTATTGCGACTGCCTTGCCAGCGGCCCATGAAACCGAACACCGGCCAGTCGTGCGCCAGCGAGTAGTTCGTGCGCGCACCGACGAGCATCGTCGAATTCATCGACGTGAGCGCAGCGATGGCGACGAAGATGCCGATGAATTGCGCGCCGCGTTCGCCGACGGCGCGTTGCACGACGTCGACTCCGATCGCCTCGCTTTGCTTCATGCCCTCGAACCCGAGCCCTTGCAGCACCCCGAGCACGAAGAACAGGTACACAAGCGTGATGATCGCGATCGAGAGGAGCAGCGCTTTCAAGATTGCGGTCGGTCCGCCGCGTACCTCGGCCGACACGTACACCGCTTCGTTCCAGCCGCCGAAGGTGAGCAGCACGAACACCATGGCAAGCCCGAAAGCGCCGAGACCGGTCGATTCCGTCGTGGCGGCGGTCGCTGCGCTACTAGGTTCGACCAGCCAACCTGCGAGCGCCACGAGCAAGACACCGGCAATCTCAAGCAGCGTCAGCACGTTTTGCACGCGCGCAGAGCTGCGTAGGCCCGCCAGGTTGAGCGCCGTGAGCAGCACCACGGCGATGCCGGCATAGAGTGCGGACGAGTAGGGGCCGAGCGGAAACAGCCGCGTCAGATAGTCGCCCAGGATGAAGCCGAGCAGCGCGATCGAGCCGGTGACGATGACGAGACTGCGCGCCCAGGCGAACAAGAAGCTGACATCGCGACCGTACGCGCGCGTGAGAAACGTGTAGTCACCGCCGGTGCTCGGATACGTCGTCGCAAGCTCGGCATACGTGAGCGCGCCGACGAACGAGAGCAGCCCGCCCATGAGCCATGCCGCGAACATCCAAGCCGGCGAGCCCGTGATGCCTGCTACCAACGAAGGCGTTTGATAGATGCCGGCACCGATTACGATGCCGACCGTGATCATCGTCGCGTCCCAGACGGTCAACGCGCGGGCAGGCGTCAGCGGCGTCCGTGTCTCTGCTTCTGTGCGAGCAACGGCGTCCAAGTCGTTCGCCTCGCGCTAACGGTCGCCGGCGATGAAGCAGCGTGACGTGTGAAAGCTCATCGCGTGTCCGCGCTAGCGCCGCGTGCTTCTCTGGGCGACATATTTCTGCGTGCGACCGCCGCGCGTGACTTCGGCGTCCATGCGATCGCCGTCGACGCGCGCAACGACGCGCACCAGCGAGCCGTTTTCTTCGAACGCGAATTGGAGCTCATCGCCGCGCAAGCTCGTGCCCACGAGCGAGCGCTTGCCGTCGCCGGCGGTGCCCGTCACCTTCTGAAACTCTTGTTCGAGCTCGACATTGAAGGTCTCCTTCGAGCCGGCCGCTCGGAACGTCCAGCGTCCTGCGACCTGCGCCGGCACGACCCAGAAGTACGCGTAACCGTCATCGGTCGTCGAGCGATCGTCCGGCTCCCAATCGCCCATCAGGAACGAATGCGAGACGACCCTCGTGCCGGGCTTCATCTTGAGGATCGTCGGACGCAGCTTCAGGTTGAGATCGGGCAATAGATAAAGCGTCACGACCGTCGCTTGACTGAAGTCGGTCTCGAAGATGTCGCCCTGAATGATCTGGACCTTGTCCTGCACGCCCTCGGCCTTGGTCAAGCACTGCGCGAGCTTGACCATGTCGGGGTTGTATTCGATGCCGACCGCCCGCGCGCCGAAGTCGCGTGCCGCAGCGATTGCGATCTTGCCGTCGCCGGCGCCGAGATCGTAGACAAGATCCGTGGGCTTGACCTGCGCCATTCGTAGCATCCGGTCGACCAGCGCATCGCTGGTAGGCACCCAGACGACGTCTTTGCCTGGCTGTCCGGAGCTCGGCCGAAAGTCGCGATAGCACTCTTCTCGGTTATTCGCGCTGGCGACGAGCAGGGGCAGGCTCAAGAATACGAGCGCACCTATGGTGGCAAGCGCACGCGGCAAGCGATGAACGGACACAGCGCACCTCCATGCAACAGCGAACGCATCACAACGTGCCCGGACGGCCAAAGTTCGCAACTTTAGCTATCGGGCGCCATGGGGACCGGCGGGGCGTCCCGCTACAGTGCTACTGGTTCGATCGGCACAGGACAACGCCGGAAGCGACGAACCGAGCCCAATCGGCGACGGAACTCAGGAGGTATACGACGCATTGAGGCGGAATCGGGTTCCTTCAGAACCCGACCGACGGAAGACGCATGCGCTTCGAACAAGCACAACTCAAGGAACAAGCCGCTCGTCTCGCATTCTTTCGCGAAGGATCCGACGACCGTTGCGAACCGAGAGTGTTGCTGCTGACCTCGGGACTCGGTCTCGGGCATGTGCGCGCCGCTCATGCCGTCGAGCGCGCGCTCGACGGCGAGGCGGTCGTGGCAACGGTCGACTTCTGGTCGCTCATCAACCCGGGCGTCGCCAAGGCGATTCACGAGACGTATCTGAGCTTGGTGCAGAACTATCCCGAGCTGCACGAGCGCCTGTATCGGCTCGATGAGCACACCTGGCGCCAGATTCTGGAGAGCGAATCGGGACCGCCGCCGGCCGTGCTCGAAGTGCTGGAGCTGATTTCGAAGATCGCGGCGGAGAAAGGCGAGGCGGTCCAACGCGGCGGCAAGTACGCCTCGGACCGCATGCTGCTGTCCCTGCTATGCGCGGCATTGCCGTATGACGGCGAAAGCCTCGCGGGCAACGGCGTGCGGGCGCGTTTGGCGCTGCTCAAATGGACGTGGCAGCGGCTCATTCGCCGGCTCGAGCCCGCGATCAAGCGCTTTGCGCCGGACGTGATCGTCAGCACCCAAATGATCCCGGCGGCAATGGCCTGCTATCTCAAGCAGCGGGGCCGGATCGAGGCGCCGATCGTCGGGGTTACGACCGACTTCGGGGTGCACGATTTCTGGAAGCAAAGCGGCATCGATCGCTACTGCGTCGCGCACGAGTCGATTGCGTACGGCGTGAGCGATGCGCTCGTCGATCGCATGGTCGTAACGGGCGTGCCGCTCATGCCATGGTTCGCTGCGCCATTGTCTCAGCCCGAAGCGCGCTTCGAGCTGCGCTTGCCGCAAGACGTGCCGATCGTGCTCGTGCTCGGCGGCGGGCTCGGCTTGAGCGTCGATGCGGTGGCGCGCGTGCTGCTGCAACATCCGGGTCCTGCGCGCATCGTCGCGATCGCCGGCAGGAACGCTTCGGCCTATGCAGCGCTCAAGTCGCTTGCGGCTCAGTATCCGGAGCGCTTGCACGTCTGCGAATGGACTGAGCGGATGGATCTCTATCTGCGCGCGGCCGATCTCGTCGTCGGCAAGCCCGGCGGGATCAGTGTGGCCGAGGCGCTGGCCTGCGGACGCCCGCTGCTCGCGACGCGCTCGCTCGGCGGACAGGAAGGGTTCAACGTCGGCTTCCTCGAACGCTACGAAGTCGGCGGCTTGGTGCGCGATCACGAGCTCCTCGCCCGTGTCGAAGCGCTGCTCGCAGATCGGGATAAACTGCAGGAGATACAGCGTCGGGCATGGTCGCTCGGACGCCGGGACGGTGCGGCGAGAGTCGCTGAGATCGTATTCGACTTGGCTGCCGCGCGTCCCTCCGTCGCGCTCGGTACGCCATGAAGGTGTTGCATCGTCTCGTTCGCATCGTCTTGAGTTGGGTCGATCGCTGGTATTACCGGCGCTATCGGTTGCGCACGCTGGGGCCGGTGCTGTTCCTCGGGCACGCGCGCTATCGCGGGCCTGAAATCCGCTTCGAAGACGGCACGGTCCTGCGCGACAACGATCCCATCGGGCGGCTGCACTTCAACAACTCGAGCATCGCTGCGCTCGGCGAGGGCTCCATGCATCGCGTGGGCTTTCGCTTCGCCAAGCTCATGCGCGAGTCTCTCCGCCAGCTCGCCGAAGCCGCGCACACCGACCCCACGCTGCGGGAGATTCGCGTGTTTCAAGGCGTCACCTGGATTCCGGCACACGGCGAGGTGGTCGGCTTCGTCTCGACGCCGCTGCCGAAGAGCTGGAAAAGCCGCCTGCTCGCCGGGCATTTCCGTCTGCTCTCTTGGGTCTTCGCCCCGTCGGACAAGATCCGCGCCCGCGCACGCCCCGAACCGCGCCTGTATTGGCTCACCCGCGAGGCGTTATTGAGGAATGTGGGGAAGCTGAAGACGGGATGAGAGCGGGCGCTGGGTTCTGGGTGCTGGCCAGAATGCGCGCGAGTGCGCTTCTTCTAGCCTAGAGCCTACGACGCTGAATTGCCGTAGCATCGCATACAGGATTCTCCGTACCGCTTGCATGTCCACATATGCGCCGCATCTACCTCACTTTCGACGACGGTCCGGATCCGCGCTTCACGCCGCGGGTGCTGGACGTGCTCGCCGCAGCGGGGATGCAGGCAACGTTTTTCACGATCGGACGGGAAGCGAGGCGTTTTCCGGAGCTCGTGCGTCGTGCCGCAAGCGAAGGGCACGAAATCGCAAATCATTCCTTCTCCCATAAGCATCCGTGGCTCGTGAGCGAGCGCACAGCGCGCGAAGAAGTGAGAGCCTGTGCCGAAACATTGGCGGACGTGCTAGGCAAACAACCGCGCTTCTTTCGTCCGCCGCACGGACGTATGCGTTCTTGTATGAGCGAAGAAGCGGCACGCCTCGGTGCGCGCACCGTGCTGTGGGACGTGAGCGCCATCGATTGGGGGCCGTTCGGACGCGCCGAGCGTATCGAGCAACGACTCGAACGCATTCGTGCGAACGACATCGTGCTCATGCACGACGGCAAGAACCGGCACAACAAACCCGACGAGCTGCTGCGTGTCTTGCCGCAAGTGTTGCGCCGCCTGCAGGATCGCGGACTGAGCTCGTATGTCCTGGGTTCTGGTTAGAAAACGGCACGCAGCGCACGGTCCAGCTATCCAAAGTACGGGCTGTGAGCCGTAGCCTGTAGCAACGAATCAGAGGGGCTTGCCACGCGTATTGTGCGCTTCGTGCTCAGGAGGCGCCCCAGGGCTCTAAGTCAGCGCGCTGCGCGTTTTCTTTTCTGACCAGCGCCCAAACTTCGCACAATCCCGATTGATTCCTGCCGGACAGTTGACGGCACAATGGGCTCTTCGGCAGCTCAACCGCATGGGGAGCCGGACGCCATGTCCGTGCAAGAACGACCGTTCAGGGAGCCATCTGCTCTCCCGTCTATGCCGGTAAGGCGTGCACGGTTTCGTCCGGGCGTCGCGCTGCGCGTCGTAATCGGGTTTGCTGCGGTTGCGATCATCGTCGTCTCGTCCAACCTCGTTACCCAGCGCAGCGCGCGCTTTGCACGGGAGCAGGTGCGTCAGCTGCTCGAACATCACGAGCCGCTCGTGCGCGCCACCGAGTCCTTGGCGGCCGCCATCAATCAATACCAACGGCTCATCGTCGACGAATCCGACCGGGCGCGCAGCGCGACCGATGCACGGACGAGCTCCGCGCAGCGCATGTTCGAGGCGCTTGCGGCGTACGAGCAGGCGGCCAGTGCGTTTCCGAATCACGCGTCGAGCGTGCCGCAGCTGCGCACCACGCTCGAAGGTTTGCGCGATGCCGGCGAGGCATTGCTGCAAAAGAGCAGTGCACGTCGGCAACGTCTGCGCGATTACTGGATGCGTTTCGAACGCCTTGAAACCAAGCTCAGCGTTCCGCAAGACCAAGCGGTGCGCTTCGCGGGCGGAGTGCTGGCGAGCGAGTCGGTCCTGCTGCTGCAAGCCTCGCTCGGTGTGATCCGCGACCGCGTCAGCACGGCCACGATGGTCTCGAGCGTGCCGACGGCGCGCGCGATTGCGGCAGGCGAGCGCGAGTTTGCATCGCTGCTGAGACGCCATGCGCGCGAGCTCGAAGCGTTCCACGGGGCGGTTTGGCTGAACGAAGTCTCCACCAGCTTCGATCAGCTCGTGGAGGCGCGCCGTGCCGCATTCGTCGCCATCGCCGATTACGATGCGCAGGCCGGGCGGTTCCGCGATGAGAGCGCGGCGGCGGCCAGCATGGTGCTCACGCAGCTCGTCGAGCCGGCACGCCGGGCGCTGGCCGACGCGGATCGCCTCGCCATGGAAGCCTCCGAAAAGGCCGACCGGCATCTCGTGTGGGCGAGCTCGGCCGCGCTCCTCATGCTCTGCGGCATTGCGCTTGCGACGGTCACGAGCGTCACACGGCCGGTGCAGCGCCTCACGGCGGCCACGCGTCAGATCGCAAGCGGCATCGTGCGCACACGCGTGCCGCGCGGCGGCGCTCGCGAGCTCGATGTGCTCGCCGAAGCATTCAATCAAATGGCCGAGCAACTCGAGCAAGCCGAAGCCGAGGTGCGTGCCTATCAAGCCGAGCTCGAAGCGAAGGTCGAAGAACGCACACGCGAGCTCAAGCATCTTGCGCACCACGATCCGCTGACGCAGCTGCCGAATCGGCGCCAGCTGTTTGCGCACTTGGAGAATGCTTTGCAGCGCGCACGAGGGCAGTCCTCGCGCGTCGCCGTGCTGTTTCTCGATCTCGACAACTTCAAGACCATCAACGACAGCATGGGCCATGCCTTCGGCGACAGCGTGCTGCAGGCGGTCGGGGATCGGTTGCGCGCCCAGCGTCCGTCGGCGACGGCGTTCAGTGCGCGCTTCGGCGGCGATGAATTCACGATCATTTGCGAGAACATTACGAGCATCGAGGAGGCTGAGTACGTCGCTGCGCAGCTCCTTGAAGAGTTCCAAAGCTCGCTCGCGGTACACGGTCGCGAGCTGCGCATCAGCGTGAGCGTCGGCGCGAGCGTCTATCCAGATCACGCCGGGGATTCGCATGCGCTATTGCGTGCAGCGGACGCAGCGCTCTTTCGCGCGAAGGAGCGGGGCCGCAATTGCTGGAGCATGTTTGCGCCCGAGCTCGTCGAAGCGGCCTCGTCGCGCTTCGAAGTGGAGCAGGCGCTGCGGCGTGCGGTGGAGCGGGGCGAGTTCGAGCTGCTGTATCAGCCGCAAGTCTGTTTCGAGACGCTTGAAACTCATGCGGTCGAGGCGCTGCTGCGCTGGCGTCAGGCGGACGGACGCATCGTCGCGCCGCACGAGTTCTTCGATGTCGCCGAGCGTTCCGGTCTCATTACCGAGATCAGCGATTGGGCGCTGCGCACGGTGGTCGAAGCGGCGGCATCGTGGCAGACCGCGACATGGCCGAAAGCGCGCGTTGCCGTGAACATTTCCTCGCAGCAATTCCTGAGCGGCGACTTCGTGCGGCGCGTCGAGCAGGTGCTCGCGATGTACGCGCTGCCGCCCGAATGTCTCGAAATCGAGCTCACCGAGAACGTCCTGCAGACCGGCACGACGACGATCGATGCGTTGCGGCGGCTGCGCAGCATGGGCATCAGCATCGCCCTCGACGATTTCGGAACCGGCTATTCGTCGCTCACGTCGCTCGAACGCTTGCCGCTCACGCGCGTGAAGATCGACCGCAGCCTGATCGCGACGATCGATCACGGGCAGCGTTCGCCGGCCATCGTGCGTTCGATCGTCGGGCTGTGCCACAGCCTGGGGCTGCAGGTGACGGCCGAAGGCGTCGAGCGCGACTCGCAGCTCGGCGTGCTGCTAACGGATCGCGGCATCGAAGTGCAGGGCTTCTTGATCTCGTATCCGCTGATGGCGAGCGAGGTGCCGGCGTTTCTTGCCGGCGCCGGCGATCTCTTGGCCAGACTCGCGGAACGGGCACCTTTGCCACCGGAGATCGATACGGGAACGCGCGTACGCGTGCTGCGTGCGCGGGCGCGTCCGTGACGGCGGCCTAGCACGGAACCGCTTACAAGGTTGCCGAGTTTTGCGAGCGTGGCGCGCTCCAAGCTGTTTGCTCGCATCGACGGGCTCTGGGTTTCCCTTCTCACGGTCTCGTTGATCGTCGGGATCCTATGGGCGGCGAAAGCGATCCTGCTGCCGCTCGCGCTCGGCATCATTCTCGCCTTCATCCTGACGCCGCTCGTGCGCTGGTTCGACCGGCTGCGTTTCCCTCGCCCGCTAGGTGTGGCGCTCACGATGTTGTTGACGTTGAGCGCTGTCGGCGGCGTCGGCTACGTCGTTTTCGATCAATTCTCGGACCTGTCCGCCGAGATCACCAAGTACACCTCGTCGATGCGCAAGAAGGTGGCGGATCTGCGCTTGGGCGACGATGCGGCGCTCAGTCGCCTGACGCGCACTGTCGATCGCGTCACCGAGCAGCTCGACGAGAACGTCGATGACCTGCGCCGCGCAGCGCCGGTTCGCGTCGTGCCTCCGCGCGTCTCGCCGGGCGAGCGCCTGCAAGAGACGGTGCATTCCGTGTTCGAACCGCTGACCAGCGCGGTGATCGTGCTCGTTCTCGTCGCCTTCATGCTCGGCCAACGCGAGGATCTGCGCGATCGTCTGATTCGCTTGATAGGACCAGAGAGCGTGACGCTCACGACGCGCTTGCTCGATGAAGCGGCGCAACGCGTCAGCCGCTTTCTCGTGGCGCAGACGCTGATCAATGTTGGATTCGGTGTCGTCGTCACGATCGGTCTGTACTGGATCGGCGTGCCCTATGCGGCGCTTTGGGGCGGCTTGGCGGCCGTGCTCAAGTTCGTGCCGTATGTGGGCTCGATCTTGTCGGCATTCATTCCAGCCACGCTCGCGTTCGCAACATTCCCAGGCTGGGCGCAAGTGCTGGAGACGCTCGCACTCTTCGCGGTGCTCGATCTCATCTGCGCATACTTCGTCGAGCCGGTCGTGTTGGGACAGCGCACCGGGGTGTCGTCATTCGCGCTGCTTGTTTCCGCGCTGTTTTGGATCTGGGTTTGGGGTCCGGTCGGGCTCGTGCTCGCGACACCCTTGACGGTCTGCATCGCCGTGCTCGGCCGCCATGTGCGTTCCTTGCGCTTCCTCTCGATCATGTTCGCCGACGAGCCGGCACTGATGCCGCACGTGCGCTTCTATCAGCGACTATTGGCGCGCGATGAGGACGAAGCAAGCGTGTTGGTCGAGCGCAAGCTGGCCGAGGTCGGTTTGGTCGGCGTGATCGATCAAGTACTGATGCCCGCGTTGCTGCTCCTGATCCAGCATCGCGCACAAGAAGAAGTGACGGCGGAGGATGCGACGTTCGTGCTCGACAACATGTCCGAGACGATCGGAATCATCACGCCGCCGGCCGAGGCGACCGCCGAGCCGCGTATCGTCGGGCTCGCCGCACGCACGCCGGCGGATCAACTCGCAGTTGAGATGTGTGCCGCCGCGCTGCGCCCTGAATGCATGGAGATCGTGCCGGAGCAGCTATCTCCCGAGCGCGCACTACGCGCGGTGCTCGAAAAGCCGCCGGCGGTCGTGTGCCTTACGCTGCTGACGGCCACGCGCGGCGCGGAGGTGCGCAACTACTGCCGCAAACTGCGTGCCCAAGCTCCTCAAACAAAGATCGTCGTGGTGAAACCGACGCTCGTCGAGGCCGACAGCTCCCGCGCCATCGAGCGCTTGAAAGAAGCCGGCGCGCATTGCGTCGTGACAACGACGCAAGCGGCGATCGAGGTGATGCGGGAGTGGACGGGTACGGCAGTCACCGAACCAGCGCAGTTGCAAGAAGCGGCAGTTGGATAGGGGATGGAGGCGGGAGGAAAAGCGCGCAGTGCGCGCCTATGACGTAGCCTGTACCTCGTAGTCCGCAGTCCGTAGTCCGTAGCCCGTAGTCCGCAGTCCGTAGCCCGCTGCTAGGCCTTCGGCTTCGGCACGCTGGGCGTGCCGAAGCTTCGATCTTCGTCTACAACCGACGGTCTACCGCCTACAGCCCGGACACGCGTCTCGCCGGCTCAACCTGCACCAACCATTGCTCCGTCGGCTGCGGCTCGCCGGTTTCGAGCCACTTGAACACGAGCATGTGCCACAGGATGCGCTGCACGTACGTGCGGGTCTCGTTGTACGGAATGTTCTCGACCCAGATGTCGGCGTCGAGGCGTTCCTGCGGCAGCCAGCGGTTGGCGGCGCCGGGTCCGGCGTTGTAACCGGCGAGCGCCACCATCGTTTGGTTGTTGAAGCGCTCGTGCAGCGAGCGTAGATACGCGGCGCCGAGCTTCACGTTCGTCGCGGGGTGGAAGAGATCCTTGAGCTCGGGCTTCGGTTGCTGCCACGACTGCGCCGTGCGGCGAGCCGTTTCGGGTAGCAGCTGCAACAACCCGCGCGCGCCGGCCGACGACACTGCATCGTGCCGATAGAGACTTTCCTGTCGCATGACGCCGTAGATGAGCTCGAACGGCAGACCCGTGAGCTTCGCCGCTTCGCGGACTTCACGATCGTACGGGCGCGGGTAGAGCAGCGGATAGTCATTGAAGATGCGCTGCTTCGTCGCCGTCGCGATCGCTTGGTCGAACCATCCCCAACGCGCAGCGAGATGCACCGCTTGCGGGCGCGCCGGTTCGGGTAGCTTCTCGAGCCCGTAGCTCCACTCGGAAATCGCGAGCGGCCGCAGCGAGCACAAGAGCAGCTCGCGCGCACGCACCATTTCCGGTCGTTGCGCCACCTGTTCGAGCTGCCTGTCGTCGCGCACGACCGGCTGAACGTTCGGGCTCAACGGTCGCTTGAGGCGCGCGGCAGCCATCATCGAATAGAAGTTGTCATCGGTGAGCACCGACTCGTACAGCTGGCGGGCGAGCTGGGGATCGTTCGTCTGCTCCGCGGCGCGCGCGGCCCAATAACGCCACCGTGCATGCGTGCGCGTTTGATCGGACATCGCAGCGATCGCATTGGCGACGCGATCCCAGTCGCGCGCCCACAGCGCCGCACGTGCGAGCCATTCGAGAGCGCTGTCGTCGAAGTCCTCCGGCTTGACGCGCGCAAAGTATTCGAGCGCTTCGGGTCTGCGATCCCAAGCAAGCGGCAGTGCGAGCGCGAGCGCCAAGGGACTTGCGTCCGTTTCGCTCAACTTGCGTGCGCGCACCAAGCGTTCGAAGCGCGCGATGGCCGCGTCGCGATCCCTGCGCGCCAGGCGCTGCCAACCGGCGAGCAGCGCTTCCGGCAACACCGCGCGGCCCGGATTGCCGATCAGCATGTCGATCGTGCGCTGCGGCTGTTCCAACAGATCCGCCCACAGCAGCAGCGGCGCGGCGCGGCCCGCCGGCAGTTGTGCGGCGAGCGAGCGTGCGAAACGCGCGTTGTTCTCTTTGAGTGCAAGACGCACGCGCGATTCGATGAGCTCTTCGCTGAGCTCATTCTGTGCCACGAGCCAGCCGAAGGCGCGCTCGCATTCGGGCAAGCGCTTCGGCGTGAGATAGCGCGCACGAATTTCGGCGGCGAGCCCCTCCGTGCGCCCGAGCGCGATGAGCGCCGAGAAGCGATGGCACTGGGCGGCCTCGTCAGCAAGCTCGGGTCGGTAGTGCTCGAGGTACGTTTGCCAGAGCTCGCGCTTTGCAAGGCTTGCCAGCCAGGTGCGGCGCAACTGCTGACCCACAGGCTCGTTGTCGTAGTAGGTGACGAATGTGTGTGCCCGTTCATCGGCCGGCGTGAGCCCTGCTGCCGCGTTGGCGAGCGCCGCGCGAATTCGTGCTGCTTGCAGATACGGGTAGAGCGGATAGGCGCGCAACGCCTCGCTGTCTTCGCCGCGCGGCGCGGTGGCGCCGGCAGTCGCTTGCGCATACGCGCGCACGAACTCCTTACGGACATCCCGGTAAGGGTCGTCCGCGGCAGCGAGTGCGAACGTCGTCGTCAGCGCGAAGCAGAGGGCGGCAAACAGGTGGAACAGTCGATTCATGTCGAAGAGGTTAAAGATCCCGGCGTGCGATGGCTATCGGAGTTACAAGACGACCTTAGGGTAAGGGGTGCGCGGTCCGCTCGTTCTATTCGTCCGTACACGATCGTCGAGGTTCCGCGATTTCGACCGATCGGTCGGCGTTGCTGCGCGCAGCAACGCAAGAGGCTACTATGAATTGCCGCGCGCGCGATGCTCTCCGCGAGCATCGCACCCGTTTGCTGGTGCGCCGGAACGATGGGGCGCATCATCGCCGAAAAGCAGGTTCTGTGCTTGCCGGTTCACCTCCGTGGGTCGGCATTCGGATCATCCACCGACATCGAAAGCCATGGGATCGCTACGTTTCGAGCCTGTCTCGGAGGAACTGTTCCGCGTCGCGTTCGCGGAAACGTTTGCGCCGCCGGGCGGGTTGGACGATGGGCCGATACCCTGCGTCGCGACGATGAGCTCTCCCGTCGGGCCACTGCTGCTCGCAGCCACGGCGCGCGGTCTGTGTACGCTCGAATTTCTCGAGCGTGCGAGCTTGGAACGGCGCTTGCGCGCCTTGCATCGCAAGCTCGCCGGGCGCGCGGTACTGGCGAGCAACGATGTCCTCGACTCGGTGCGCGAGCAGTTGCGTGCGTACTTCGCCGGCGAGCTCACGCGTTTCGAGGTAGCGCTCGACTATACGGGCACGCCGTTTCAGCAGAAGGTGTGGTCGATGCTGCTCGAAATTCCTTATGGGGTCACGTGGTCGTATCTCGATGTTGCCGAGCGGCTCGGCGATGCAGGGGCCACTCGTGCCGTCGGGATGGCGAACGGCGCGAACCCGATCGCGATCGTCATTCCGTGCCATCGTGTGGTGAACGCGAGCGGCGAGCTCGGCGGCTATGGCGGCGGATCGTGGCGCAAGCGTATCCTGCTCGATCTGGAAAAGGGGCAGGGGCAGCTGCCGTTGTGACGCCGGCGTTCAGCCCCGATTCAAGCATCGGCTCGAACTATTGGCGTACGCGCCAGCATGGGGCCGCTCCGCGCGCTTGAGTTGTGCTCTGCGACCCCCACGTTGACGGGCGGCGCAAGATGCAGGGACGTCAGGGAACCCGCGGTCACGCGCGTCGTACTAACTAATGGGAACGGAGCCGCGGGTGCGGCTGCCAATCGAGGTATCGCCATGTCGAAGCTGAAGCTCTCATCGGTTGCCATCGTGGCGCTTGCGCTGTTCGCAAGCGGCTGCGCTTCCGTACGCGCGCCCAACACACGGATCGATTACGACAAGTCGGTCGATTTTTCCGTCTACCGGACCTACGGATTTCCAAAGGAAACCGGTACGGATCGCGGCGGCTACTCGACCCTGGTTACGAGCTACTTCAAGAGCGCAGTGAGCGCGGCCATGGAAGCGCGCGGTTACAAGTACTCGGAGGAAAACGCCGATCTGCTCGTGAATTTCTACATGAACACGCGCGAGCATACGGAGGTTCGCCCGACCCGCGTCGCCACCGGCTACGGCTACTACGGCTACCGCTACGGCTTGTATAGCGCCTGGCCGCTCTACGAAGAGGACCGCACGGTGACGTACAAGATCGGCACGATCAATGTCGATATCGTCGATGCCGAGAAGAAGCAGCTCATCTGGGAAGGCGTCGCCGAAGGGCGCGTGACGAAGGAAGCGCTCAACAATCCGAAGGTGACGATCAACGCCGTCGTAACCGATCTGCTGCGTCAGTATCCGGGACGACCGAATATGTAACGGGCAGCACGAGCGGCGGGCGGCCGTCTGCTGTTCGTCGTCCCCATCGTTTGCCGGCGTGCTGAGCGGCAGTGCCGCTTGCGCGCTACTCTGGGCGCTTCCGTATTGCCTCCGGCGCGTGCATCGCGTACATCCCTGCCATCATCTTTGCCGCGTCATCGAGGCGCCCGCCACGCAGCCACCCAAGAGCAATGGGCTTGCCCGATCCACACGCCATCGCCGTGATGGCGCTGACGCTGTTCGCGCTCTATCTATTTTCGCGCGAGAGCATTCCGATCGAGACTTCGAGTCTGCTCGTGGTCGCGCTGCTTGCGATCGGATTCAGCATCTTTCCCTATGACGCGCCGGACGAGCGTGTCGAGCCGGTCGATTTCTTCAGCGGCTTCGGCAACGAGGCCCTGATCACGATCTGCGCGTTGATGATGGCCAGTCAGGGGCTGGCGGCCACCGGTCCGCTTGCGCCCGTGGGGCACATCGTCAGTCGCCTCTGGTCTACGAGCCCACTGCTGGCGCTCGGCGTCGTGCTGCTGATCGTGCCGGTCATGAGCGCGTTCACCAACAACACGCCGCTCGTCGTGCTAATGATTCCGATCCTGACGAGCGCGGCGCTGCGCTCCGGCATGTCGCCGTCCAAGGTTCTCATGCCGATGACGTTCGCTTCCCAGATCGGCGGCATGCACACACCGATCGGCACTTCACTCAACCTGCTCGTGATCGGCAGCGCGGCCCGTTTCGGCATCGAGCGATTTCACATCTTCGATTTCATCGCTCCGGCTGCGCTCGCCGCCGTGCCGGGAATTCTCTATCTCTGGCTCGTCGCGCCGCGCCTGCTGCCGGCGCGCGCCGTGCCGTTTCAGGGGACCTCGGTGCGCATTTTCGAGGCCCAGTTGCACATTTCCGAGCAGAGCGCGGTGAACGGCAAGACGCTCGCCGACGCGAAGAAGATGACGAACGGCGATATGGTCGTGCAGTCGCTGCTGCGTCCACCGGGCTTACGTATCTCGCCGTTGCCGGATGTGGCCTTGCGCCCGGGCGATCGGCTGGTCGTGCGCGATACGTCCGAGCGGCTCATGGAGTATGCCCGCGTGCTGGGAGCGACGCTGTACTCTGGCGACACGCGCGTCGATGAGGAGCATCCGCTCACTGCAGAGGATCAACAGACCGCCGAGCTGGTGCTGACGCCGAACTCGCCGCTGCGCGATCGCACGCTCGCACAGGCGAACTTCGATTGGCAGTATCAGCTCGTGCCCCTCGGCATTCATCGTCCCGGCGAGCCGGATACGTTGGGGGAGGCGATGGCGCTACGCGACGTGCGCCTCGGGGTCGGCGACGTGCTGCTCGTGCAGGGGCCGGCAGAGCAGATTCAGGCGCTCAAGCGCCGCAGCGAAGTACTGGTGCTCGATGCAACGACGCCCGTGCCGCTTGCGAGAAAAGCGCCGCTTGCGGTCGCGATCATGATCGGAATCGTAGCGATCGCTGCTTTCAAGATCGCGCCCATTTCGATCGCAGCCATCTGCGGCGTGCTGCTGATGGTCGTCACCGGCTGTCTCAAATGGCGCACGGCGACGCGCGCGCTCGACTCGTCGTTGATTCTGCTCACGGTGGCGGCGCTTGCGCTGAGCATGGCCCTCGTGAGAACCGGCGGTGCCACGTTCGTCGCGGAGCTGCTCGTAATGCTGAGCCAAAGCTTGCCGCACGTCGCAGTGTTGAGCGCGACGATCCTCCTGATGTCGATCTTGAGTATGTTGATCTCGAACGGCGCCGCGGCGGTGATCGGTACGCCGATCGCGATCGAGCTGGCGCGTCAGCTCGGCGTCGCACCTGAGCCGTTCGTGCTTGCGGTGCTGTTCGGGGTGAACTTGGGCTACGCGACGCCGATGGCCGATAACTGCAATCTGCTCGTCTTCAGCGCAGGCGGTTATGCATTCAAGGATTTCGTCCGGGTCGGATTGCCGCTCATGTTGATCATGTGGCTGTCGCTCAGCTGGTGGCTGCCCAAGTTTTTTCCGCTGTCGTGATGCGCGCCCGGGATTCTCTGTCGCTAGCGCAAGCCAGACGTGTCGCGCTCGCTGCGCAAGGATTCGCATCGCGCGCCGCGGCGCCACGCAACGCAAGCGCGTTGCACGCATCGTCGCGCGGCTCGGTGCGGTGCAGATGGACTCGGTCAACGTTCTCGTGCGCTCACACTATTTGCCGGTGTTCTCGCGTCGCGGCGCGTATGACCGCGAGCTTCTCGGCCGCGCCGCGTATGCTCCGAAAGCACGGCGGCTCTTCGAGTACTGGGGGCACGAAGCATCGCTCATGCCGCTTGAATGGCAACCGCTCTCTCGCTGGCGCATGGAGTCGGCACGGCGCGGCGAGGGCATCTGGGGGCGGCTCAAGCGCTTCGTGAGCGGACATGAGGACTCGGTGGCGTCGGTGCTCGCGCAAGTGCGCGAGCGCGGGCCGCTCGGTGCGGGCGACCTCATCGATGGCGGGCGCTCGCAAGGCAGCTGGTGGGGCTGGAGCCACGGCAAAGAAATTCTCGAGTGGCTGTTCTGGACGGGGCAGGTGACCACGGCCGCGCGACACAACTTCGCGCGCCTCTACGATCTCACCGAGCGAGTGTTGCCGCCCGAGATCATGGCGGCGCCGACGCCCGCGCGCGCCGATGCGCAGCGCGCACTGCTCGATATCGCGGCGCGTGCGCTCGGTGTCGCCACATTGCGCGATCTGCGCGATTACTTTCGGCTGCCGACGGCCGATGCGACCGCGCGTGCCTGAGCTCGTTGAGGCAGGCGTGCTGCTGCCGGTAGCCGTCGAGAATTGGAAGAACACGGCGTACTTGCATCGTGATGCGATCCAGTCGCGCCGCATCGAAGTCGATGCACTGCTCTCACCGTTCGATTCGTTGATTTGGGAGCGGCAGCGAACGGAACGGTTGTTCGGCTTTCGTTATCGTCTCGAGATCTACACGCCGCTCGAGAAGCGCATGCATGGCTATTACGTGCTGCTGTTCTTGATGGGGGAGCGCATCGTTGCGCGAGTCGATCTCAAGTCGGATCGGCAGGCGGGCGCACTGACGGTGAGAGGCGGAAGCGTCGAAGAGGGCGAACGTGTCGACAAAGTCGCGCCGCGCTTGGCCGCGCAGATGCGAGCGCTCGCCGAATGGCTGTCACTTGATACGGTGCGTTTGGCCTCGCGACGCGGCGAGCTCATGCGAGCATTGCGCCGGTTCAGCTGACGGATGGAGACGGGCGGCGGCTGGAAACGGGCGCGGGTCGGAAGGCTACGGGCTACAGGCTACGGTCTCCACGTGAACCGATCTTTGTCTCGTCTCGACGTGCTACACGCTCCGGTTGCGTGCCCACCATCCGAATGCGCACGTCAGAATGAACATCAGGATGTAGAACAACATTTCCGCTCTCCAGTGTTCGCTCTTGTTTTTAGAAGGCGACGGTGCGGACGAGGTTCCGCCGGAGAGTGTGGGCGATCGGCGACAGCTAACGGGCTACGGATTACGGTCTACGGTCCAGAGGTGCGCGGGCCCTGGCGCTGAAGTCCTTCGGCACGTATGCATCTGTGGTTGGAGCTGAACGCTTACTTTCTGACCGTAGCCGTGCGCATTGCGCGCGCTTCTTCTGACCAGCGCCCAACAAAAAAGCCGAGACATTCCGTCTCGGCTTTCTTGTGCGATCGGCCTTGGACCGGCTCGAGCCGGTCTAAGGTTAGTCGTCCATCAAGAAGCTGCGCAGCTGCTCGCTGCGGCTCGGATGACGGAGCTTGCGCAGCGCCTTGGCTTCGATCTGACGGATGCGCTCGCGCGTCACGTCGAACTGCTTGCCGACCTCTTCGAGCGTGTGGTCGGTGTTCATGTCGATACCGAAACGCATGCGCAGCACTTTCGCTTCGCGCGGCGTGAGGCCGGCGAGCACGGCGTGCGTCGTCTCGCGCAGCGATTCCATCGTCGCGGACTCGATCGGCGATTCCACCGACGTGTCCTCGATGAAATCCCCAAGATGCGAATCCTCGTCGTCGCCGATCGGGGTTTCCATCGAGATGGGTTCCTTCGCGATCTTGAGCACGCGGCGGACCTTGTCCTCCGGCATGTCCATGCGCGCCGCCAGTTCTTCCGGCGTCGGCTCGCGACCCATCTCCTGCAGCATCTGACGCGAGATGCGGTTCAGCTTGTTGATCGTCTCGATCATGTGCACCGGGATGCGGATCGTGCGGGCCTGATCCGCGATCGAGCGCGTGATCGCCTGACGAATCCACCACGTCGCATACGTCGAGAACTTGTAGCCGCGGCGGTATTCGAACTTGTCGACCGCCTTCATCAGGCCGATGTTGCCTTCCTGGATCAGGTCCAGGAACTGCAAGCCGCGGTTCGTGTACTTCTTCGCGATCGAGATCACGAGACGCAGGTTCGCCTCGACCATCTCCTTCTTCGCGCGGCGCGCCTTGGCTTCGCCGACCGCCACTTCGCGGTTGATCTCCTTGACCTCGGCGATCGGCAGATGCACCTGCTCCTCGATCTGCTTCAGGCGCAGCTGATGCTTCTCGATCTCTTCGCGCAGACGCGCAAGCGCAGCCGAATGCTTGCGCTTGGCGCGAATGTGCTTGTCGAGCCACTTCGTGTTCGTCTCGTTCTTCGGGAACGTGGCGATGAAGTCCTTGCGCGGCATGCCGGCATCGCGCACGCACAGCGTCATCACCTGCTTCTCGAGATTGCGGATCTCGGCGACGTGATCGCGCAGCTGCGCGATGAGCGCATCGAAGGTCTTCGGCGCGAGCTTGAGCTCCATGAACTCGCCGGCGATCTTCTTGCGGATCTTCTGCGTCTTCGGATCTTTGTGGCCGTGCGTGTCGAGCGCCTTGAGGTACTGCGGATAGAGCTTCGCCAACGACGCGAAGCGACGCGCCGCCTCTTCCGGATCCGGACCGGTCTCGAGCGCTTCTTCCTCGTCGGAGCTCTCTTCCTCTTCCTCCTCGTCGCTGACCTTCTCTTCCTCGGCCGCGAGCTTCGGATTGACCGGCGCAGCGATCTCATCGGGCGCGTTCGGGTCGATGAAGCCCGTGATGATGTCGACGAGGCGGCCTTGGCCGGCCTTGACCTGCTCGTACGCGTTGAGCAGGTATTGATAGGTCATCGGATAGGCGGACAGGGCGGTGCGCACGGCATCGAGGCCTTCCTCGATCCGCTTCGCAATCCGAATCTCGCCTTCGCGGGTCAGCAGCTCGACCGTGCCCATCTCGCGCATGTACATGCGCACCGGGTCGGTCGTGCGGCCGAATTCGGCGTCGACGGTCGCAAGCGCCGCGGCGGCCTCTTCGGCAGCCTCTTCGTCGGCCACGACCGGCTCGCTCAACAACAGGGCTTCGGTTTCCGGCGGCTTCTCGTACACCGGAATGCCCATGTCGTTGATCATGTTGACGATATCTTCGATCTGCTCAGGATCGACGATCTCGCTCGGGAGGTGGTCGTTGACCTCGGCGTACGTCAGAAACCCTTGCTCCTTGCCGCGGGCGATCAGCAGCTTGAGCTGCGACTGCCGCTCATCCGCAACTTGCGACGATTCCTTTTTGGGTGCCAAGCTCTTGCTCAAGACGGGGCCCTCAGGGTGTTCAGATGCGACGGCTAAAAGACCGCGCAGTTTACTGAGAATGGGGTTTGGGCGCCAGAAGTCCTGTCGCCCGCCACCCGGATGTTAGTCGCGACTCCAGCACCGCGGTTCCAGCTAGCCCGGCCCTTCGGCCGGCCTGCTAAGTAGCGCTCGCAACTCCAGTTTTTCGGCTTCGCTCAAGCTTTCCCCTCGAGCGTGCTTACTCAATAACTGCTCGCGCCGCACAAAAGCTCCTTCATTCGCCAAGCGCTGGAGGGCTGCGGCGAGCTCCTTGGCCGCGCCCGCGGCGTCCGGAATGTGACATTCCAACGTCGCGAGCTTCGCCAAGTGCCCTACATCGGGTCGTTCGCGCCACCGTTCAAGCAACGCGCCCGTTGTAGGACAGGGCCGTTCCTTGAGACTGTGTAGCAGCTCGAGGAGCAGCGGAATACCCGGCCGTTCCAGCGTCTCGATCCCCGCAGGAACCGACACGTTGTCGGCAATTTGCGGGTAATGTACGAGCAAATGGATCGCGAGGCGCACCGGATTGCGGTTGCCCGCAGCCGGCCGCGGCACGCGTCGTTGCACCGGCCGTCCTTTGAGCGCATCGCCCTCGGGAAGTTCATCCACGCCCATGCTTTTGACATAGCGTGTCCGGTCGATCCTGACGAGCTTCGCCACTTCGTCCGACAACAGCTCCCGGTACAGCCCCGCGGGAATGCGCTCCAGCAGCGGCTTCGCCAGCTGTCCGAGCCGCGCCCGTCCATCCACTGTGTCGATATCGACCTGCGCGGACAGGTGCTTTAGGAAATACTCAGACAAAGTGAGGGCATTCTGCAGCCGCGCCTCGAAGCGCTCCTTGCCTTCCTCCCCGACGAGCGAATCCGGGTCGTGACCCTCGGGCAAGAACAAGAAGCGAATCTGCCGTCCCTCGCGCACCTGACCGAGCGAATTTTCGAGCGCGCGCCACGCGGCAGCCCGGCCGGCGCGATCCCCGTCGAAGCAGAACACCACCTCATTGCAGATGCGGAAGATGCGCTGCAGGTGCTCGGGCGTGGTGGCCGTACCGAGCGTCGCGACCGCATAGGTGATGCCGGCCTGATGGAGACGCACCACGTCCATATAGCCTTCAACGACGAGGATGCGCGTCAGGGTTCGCGAGGCCTGGCGCGCTTCGTACAAGCCGTAGAGCTCGCGTCCTTTGTGGAAGAGCTCGGTTTCCGGCGAGTTGAGATATTTCGGCTCGCCCTTGTCGAGCACTCTGCCGCCGAAGCCGATCGTGCGACCGCGGGCATCGCGAATCGGGAACATCACGCGATCGCGGAAGCGGTCGTAATACCCGTGCGAATCCTGCCCCGCCTTGCGATCGCGCTCCACGATCAGGCCGACTTGCAGCAAGCGCGCGCGTTCGGCGTCCGATTGGCCCATGTGGCGAAGCAGGGCATCCCATGCATCGGGCGCGTAGCCGAGCGCGAAGCGAGCGGCGGTCTCGCCGGTGATGCCGCGACCCTTGAAGTACTCGCGCGCACGTTCCGATTGCGCGAGCGAACGACGATAGAACTCCGTCGCGCGCTCGAGCGCTGCGTATAACGCATCGGTCGCAGGCGCGCGCTGCGGCTGCGCCTCGCGCGGCACTTCGAGTCCTACGCGCGTAGCGAGCTCTTCGACCGCCTCGAGAAAGCCGAGATGGTCGTAATCCATCAAGAACCGAAGGGCAGTCCCGTGCGCGCCGCAACCGAAGCAGTGGTAGAACTGCTTATCCGGCACGACCGTGAAGGAAGGCGTCTTTTCGTGATGAAACGGACAGCACGCCTTGTATTCCTTCCCCTGTCGCTTGAGCGGCACCCGGCTGCCGATCAGCTCGACGATATCCGCACGAGCGATGAGCTCGTCGATGAAGTATTGCGGAATGCGCGACACGAGCAGCGACGATGGGCGATACGCGACAGCTAACGGAACGGGCTATTGACTAGAGGATACCGCGAGCGGAGTGGCCCAGCGCTATCTCTCGGGTGCTGGGTTTGGGCTCTGGGCTCTGGCCAGAAAGGCGCGCGCCATGCGCGCGCTGCCTAACAGCCTACGGCCTAGAGCCTTCTTCTCGACGCCTCAGCGTCCTCTCTCTGCCACGCAATGGCCGCCTTGACGCCGCAGCGTCTTCCTTGCCGCGAAGTGGCCTCCCGACTTAGATGGCATTTTCCGTAGCCTGAAGCCTGCAGCCCGTAGCCCGTAGTCCGTAGCCCGTAGCGTTTACGAGGCCGGAGGCGGGAGCAAGAAGAAGCGCGCGTTCGCGCGCTTCATTTCTGACCAGCGCCCAGAGCCCAGGCGGGGCTTCAGCCCCCAAGCTTCGCTTTGATCTTCCCGCTCACCGCGCCCATATCGGCACGGCCCTGGGCCTTCTGCTTCACGATGCCCATGACCTTGCCCATGTCCTTGATGGAGGAGGCGCCGGTCTCGGCGATCGCATCCGCAATGATCTGGTCGAGCTCGGCTTCGGAGAGCGGCTCGGGCAGGTAGGTCTGCAGCAGCTCGACTTCCTTCGTCTCCTTGGCGACGAGGTCGTCGCGGCCGGCACTCTGGAACTGCGCGATCGATTCCTTGCGCGTCTTGATCATCTTCTCGATGACCGCGAGCACCTGCGCGTCGTCGAGGGTGATGCGCTCGTCGACTTCACGCTGCTTGATCGCGGCCGTGATCATCCGGATCGTGCCGAGGCGCTCGGTGTCCTTCGCGCGCATGGCGTTCTTCATGTCTTCGGTGATGCGATCTTTGAGTGACGGCATGAGCTGGACCTCGAAACGATCGCGGCGCCCAGAGGCGCCGCGAAGTGGGTAGGTCGGGATCGATCCGACCTGTGTGTCGGGGTGCGATGCGCTCGTCACCCCGTGCAAACCGGGCGCTAACCCGGCTCGCGAATCAATAAGAACGCCGCGGCCGCCCGCCCGCGAAATTCATCATTTCGCGCGACTGGCGCTTCATGTGGCGCTTCACCGCCGCCGCCTTCTTGCGCTTACGTTCCTGCGTCGGCTTTTCGTAGTATTCGCGCCGCCTGAGCTCGGTCAGTATTCCAGCCTTCTCGCATGCACGCTTGAAGCGCCGCAGGGCGGCATCGAAATACTCGTTTTCTCGGACGCGAACGCTCGGCATAAAACCTCAACTTTTCCCTACATTTTTGCCAGCCCGAACAAGGGCGAACAAAGCGAATTAGCCTGTGAAAAAAGCCCGCCGTCGGCCGAGGGCAGGCTCTAAGGGGGCGCAAGTGTACTGAAAGGAGGCCAGAGGCTCAAGCGGGCCGCGCCCTCAAGGCGAGGGCTCTGGGCTCTGGAAAGAAAGGCTACGGACTACAGGCTACGAGACTACGGGCTACAGGCTACAGGCTACGGGCTACTGGCGACGGCTACAGGCGACGGTCGGGCGCGCGGAAGCCCGCGCTTCTTCCTCCAGCCTCCCGCCTCCAGCCCACGGCCGGGGGCCGGCCGTAGTATCCTCCGCGCCCACCTTATCTTTCGCCCAGCTCGATGCGCGTCCTCGGAATCGAAACCTCCTGCGATGAAACCGCCGCGGCGGTGTACGACAGCGAGCGGGGCTTGTTGTCGCATCGGCTCTATAGCCAGGTCGCATTGCACGCGCAGTACGGCGGGGTGGTGCCTGAGCTCGCATCGCGCGATCACGTGCAGAAGCTCTTGCCGCTGATCGAAGGGGCGCTCGCCGATGCGAACACTACGCCGGCGGAGATTTCGGGCGTTGCCTATACGGCCGGTCCGGGGCTCGTCGGTGCGTTGCTCGTCGGCGCGTCGGTCGCGCGCAGTCTCGCGTTCGCGTGGGATCGGCCTGCGGTCGGCGTGCATCACCTCGAAGGGCATTTGCTCGCGCCGATGCTCGAGCACGAACCGCCCGCCTTTCCGTTTCTCGCATTGCTCGTATCGGGCGGTCACACGCTGCTGGCGGAAGTCCGTGCGATCGGGGATTACTCGATCATCGGCACCTCGGTCGACGACGCGGCGGGCGAGGCGTTCGACAAGACGGCAAAGCTCCTCGGGCTGCCTTATCCGGGCGGACCGGCGCTCGCCAAGCTCGCCGAGAGCGGTCAGCCGGGACGTTTCCGTTTCCCGCGGCCGATGCTCGATCGCCCGGGGCTCGATTTCAGCTTCAGCGGACTCAAGACCGCCGTCGTCGTCGCAACGCGCGGTCTTACGCTCGATGACCAAACGCGCGCGGACGTCGCCCGCGAGTTCCAGGATGCGGTGGTCGAAACGCTCGTCGCGAAGTGCGAGCGCGCGCTGCGTCAAACGGCGCTTGCGACGCTGGTGGTGGCAGGCGGCGTCGGCGCCAACCGCAAGTTGCGCGCCGATCTCGCCGAGCTCGGCCGCAAGCTCAATGTCCGCGTGCTCTATCCACGACCCGAGTTCTGCACCGACAACGCCGCGATGATCGCGTATGCCGGCTATCGCAGGCTTTCCGCCGGACAGCACGACGATCTCAGGATTCGTGCGCAGGCAAGGTGGCCGCTGGATACGTTGGAGCGCGCCTAGCGCGCTCCAACGGACGCTGGGCGCTGGCCAGAGAAAAGGGGCGCACTGCGCGCTTCTCCCTCCAGCCTCCCGCCTGAAGTCTCCAGCCTGCAATGGCTTGCTGCCACGAAGTGGCTTTCCTTGCTGTAAGCGGCGCCGCTATTCTCCACGCCTCATCCTTTCAGCCCAGTCTCGCGAGTCTCTCCCAACTACATGGACAAGATCTTTCTGAGCGCTCTCACGGTCGAATGCGTCGTCGGCATTTGGGAGTGGGAGCGCCGCGTCAAACAAACGGTCGTGATCGATCTCGAGATGGCGGCGGATATCCGCAAAGCGGCTGCCACCGATCGCATCGAAGACACCGTCGACTACAAGAAAGTCGCCAAGCGCGTCCTCGCATTTGTCAGCGAGTCGCAGTTCCATCTTGTCGAGACGCTGACCGAGCGCATCGCAGAAATCATCGTCACGGAGTTCGACGTGAGCTGGGTGAAAGTGCGGCTGAACAAACGCGGCGCGATTCGTTTCGCGCGCGATGTGGGAATCGAGATCGAGAGAAGGAAGGAAGACTACGTCAAACAGTAGGCTGGAGGCATGGGACTGAAGCGAATGCGCGCTTCGCACGTTTCCTTTCTGACCAGAGCCCAGTGCCCAGGGTCCAGCCGCCCGCTTTCCGACCGTAGCCTGTAGCCCGTCGCCTGTAGCCTGTAGCCGGTCGCCTGTAGCCCGTCGCCCGTAGCCTGTAGCCCGTCGCCCGTAGTCCGTAGCCTTTCTTGCCAGTGCCCGGTACCCAGAGCCCAAATCAATGTTTCCCGTCTACGTCGCCGCTGGTAGCAACGTCGAGCCTGAACGCTATCTCGCGCGTGCGCTCGATCTGTTGCGAGCGGCGTATCCGTCGCTGCAGGTCTCGCCGGCGTATCGCAATCGCGCGGTCGGATTCGAGGGCGACGATTTCATCAATCTCGTGGTGGGGTTCACGACGGACGAACCGGTCACGCGCGTGCGCGAGCGGTTGCAGGCGATCGAAGCACAATGCGATCGACCTGCGAATGCGCCGAAGTGGGCGCCGCGCACGATGGATCTCGACATCTTGCTGTATGGCGATCTCGTGAGCAGCGAGCCCGGATATCTATTGCCTCGGCCGGATCTGTTGAAGCGCGCGTATATGTTGAAGCCGCTCGCCGATATCGCGCCCGACTTCGTTCATCCCACTGCGAAGAAAACGATCGCCGAGTTGTGGCGCGAGTTCGATCAGCAGGGACATGAGTTGGTGCCTGTCGAGGCGCTAGGCGCTACACGCTAGGCGGTAGGATGTAGCCAGAAACAAGAAGCGCGCTTCCGCGCGAACGACCGTCGCCTGTAGCCTGTCGTCTGTAGCCTTTTCTTGCCAGCGCCCAGCGCCCAGCGCCCAGCGCCCAGCGCCCAGCGCCCAGAGCCCAGGGCCCTTGCTGTAGCCTGTAGCCCGTCGTCTGTAGCCTTTCGTTACCAGCGCGTACGAAGGGGCGGGAGGCGGGAGGAAGAAGAAGTGCGCTTCCGAGCGCCCGACCGTAGCCCGTAGCCTGTAGTCTGTAGCCCTTCTTACCAGCGCCCAGGGCCCAGCGCCTTGCTGTAGCCCGTCGTCTGTAGCCAGCATCCCATCACCACCCCACGCTCCTGCCCCCGTCCACCGCCAGAATCTGGCCGGTGACGTACGTCGCGTCCTTCGCGAAGAAGAGGGCAGCGCGCACGATGTCGCTGGGGTCGCCTTTGCGCTTGAGTAGCGTCTTCGAAACGATTTCGTTCTGCGTGTTCGGGTCGAGGCCGCCGTCGGGCCAGAGAATCGGACCGGGTGCGATGCCGTTCACGCGCACTTCGGGGCCGAGCTCGCGGGCGAGCGAGCGTGTCACCATGATGAGTGCCGCCTTTGCGGCCGAATACACGGTGTGCTCGGGCAGCGGTCGCTGTCCGTGAATGTCGACCATGTTGATGATCAGTCCGCGCGCCGCGCGCAACGCGGGCGCCGCCGCTTGGGCGAGGAACACGGGCGCTTTCAGATTCGTGCCGACGAGATCGTCCCACTGCGCGAGCGTGATGCTGCCGATCGGCGTCGGGTAGAACGTCGAGGCATTGTTGATGAGGATCGACAGCCTTCCGAACGCGGCGAGCGTGCGCTCGACGAGGCGCGAGGGAGCGCCGGGATCGAGCAAGTCCTCGCTGAGCGCGATCGCCGAGCTCGGGCGCGTGCCGTTCAGCTCTTCGCATAGCGCCAGCGCTTCGTCAGCCGAGCGGTGATAGTGGATGGCGACGTTGGCGCCCTCCGCATGAAATCCGCGAATGAGCGCGGCGCCGATGCGTCGTGCGGCGCCGGTGACGAGGACGACATGTTCGTTCAGGGCGGGCGTGCTCATGGGCTTCGTCGGTACCTCGGACAACCCGGCCTCGACGGAGAGCCAGGCTTTACGGCAACGGACTCAATATACATTCCCTGCGCGCGCCGGTGGCGAGATCATCGCGGGTTTGCGAGCGCGCGCGTTCACGGTGCAGCGGCGCTCGCGTATGCTCTGACAGTCGGGCGTTGCCCGCTTCAGCCTCCAGCGCCAATTCGATGTCCGCTCAAACTTCATTGCCGCCCCTCACGCCCGAGCAAGCCGAGCACTCTGCGCGCCTCGTCGAGCGCATTCGCGACGAGATCGACGCCAATCAGGGGTGGATCAGCTTCGAGCGGTTCATGGAGCTCGCGCTCTACGAGCCGGGCTTGGGCTACTACTCGGCCGGTGCATCCAAGTTCGGCGAAACGGGCGATTTCGTCACCGCGCCGGAGATCTCGCCGCTCTTCAGCCGCTGTCTCGCGAATCAATGCATCGAGGTGTTCGAGCGCATCGGCTCGGCGGACATTCTCGAACTGGGCGCCGGTTCGGGTGTCATGGCCGGCGATGTGCTCGCCGAGCTGCAGGCGCGCAATCAGTTACCCGAGCACTACTTCATTCTCGAAGTGAGCGCGGACTTGCGCGAGCGGCAACGCGACCATCTCGCGCGCGTCGTGCCGAATCTGCTCGAACGCGTGCAGTGGCTCGATGCCTGGCCGACCGACTTCCGCGGCGTCGTGCTCGCGAACGAAGTGCTGGATGCGATGCCCGTGCAGCGCTTTCGCATTCGCAAGGATCAAGTGAATGCCGTCGGCGTGACGTGGCAGCTGGGACGGCTCGATTGGTCCGAAGTGCACGCCGAGGAACGGCTCGAACGCGCGGTGCGCGCAATCGAGCAGGAGATCGGCGAGCCGTTACCCGACGGCTACGGCTCCGAGATCAATCTGCGCTTGCACGATTGGATCGCAAGCCTCGCTGCATCGATGCAAGAAGGCGTCGCGCTCTTCATCGATTACGGCCTGCCACGTCGTCAGTACTACCGTGCCGAACGCCGCGAGGGCACGCTGCTCTGTCACTATCGCCACCGCTTCCACGACGATCCGCTCATCAATGTCGGCCTTCAGGACATCGGCGCATGGGTGGATTTCACCGCAGTGGCCGAAGCAGCGGTGAACGCCGGCCTCGACGTCATCGGCTTTTCCACCCAAGCGCATTTCTTGATCGGCAACGGCATCGAGCAGCTCATCGCCGCGCTTCAAGAAGCCGACCTGACCGCACGCGTCCAGCTCGCACGACAAGCGATGCTGCTGACGTTGCCCGGCGAAATGGGCGAGCGCTTCAAGGTCATCGGCCTCGGCAAGCAGTACCCGCACAACTTGCGCGGGTTCTCGATCAGGGATTTGGCAGCGACCTTGTGAGGCAGGAGGCTCGAGCAAGAAGCGAGTTCGCGCACTCGACCGTCGCCTGTAGCCCGTAGCCTGTAGTCTGTAGCCCGTAGCCTTTCTTACCAGCGCCCAGCGCCCAATGTCAGCGCCTACGGAAGGGAGCTGGAGGACTGGAGGCGGAAGGCTGGAGCAAGGAGCGCGCATTCGCGCGCCCGACTGTCGCCTGTAGCCCGTAGCTTGTAGCCCGTAGCCTTTCTTGCCAGCGCCCAGAGCCCAGCGCCCAGTGCCCAAGGTCAGTGCCCTTTATCAGCCGTCCGCCTTACACTGATCCCATGCGAATTTATCTCGTCGGTGGCGCCGTTCGGGACGAGCTGCTCGGTTTGCCTGTTCGCGAACGCGATTGGGTGGTCGTGGGTGCGCGTCCGGAAGATTTGACTCGGCGGGGCTTCAAACCTGTCGGTAAGGACTTTCCCGTCTTTCTGCATCCGGAATCGAAAGAGGAATACGCGCTCGCGCGTACGGAGCGTAAGACGGGCCCGGGGTATCACGGATTCGAAACGCGGTTCTCGCCCGACGTCACGCTCGAACAGGATCTGGAGCGGCGTGACCTCACGATCAATGCGATCGCGCGCGATCCGCAGACCGGCGAGCTCATCGATCCTTTCGGCGGGCAGCGCGATCTCGAAGAGCGTTGGCTACGGCATGTTTCGCCCGCGTTCGTCGAAGATCCGGTGCGCGTGCTGCGCGTTGCGCGTTTCGCGGCGCGTTTTTCGTCGATGGGCTTTCGCGTCGCGCCCGAAACGCTCGCGCTCATGCAGGAGATCGCTGCGCGCGGCGAGCTCGATGCACTCGTGCCGGAGCGCGTCTGGCAGGAAACGCAGCGGGCGCTCGAGCTGCCTTCGCCGCGCCGCTACTTCGAGGTGCTGCGCGAAGCGCATGCGCTTCCGGTCATCTTTCCCGAGATCGATGCATTGTTCGGTGTGCCGCAACCCGAGCAATGGCACCCCGAGATCGACACCGGCGTGCACACGATGATGGTCCTCGACGAAGCGTGCAAGCTGAGCTCCGATCCGGTCGTGCGCTTCGCAGCGCTGACGCACGACCTCGGCAAGGCAGCGACGCCGAAAGAAGAGCTGCCGAGTCACAAAATGCACGAGCAGCGCGGCGTCGCGATCATCGAGAAGCTGTGCGCGCGCCTGCGCATCCCGAATGCCTATCGCGATCTCGCGGTGCTCACCTCGAAGTATCATTTGCATGCGCATCGTGCACTTGAGCTACGTCCCTCGACACTGCTCGAGCTGCTCGAGAACTTGGATGCGTTCCGTCGCCCCGATCGCTTCGAATGCTTCGTGCTCGCCTGCGAAGCAGATGCGCGCGGCCGCCTCGGCTTCGAGCATCGCGATTACCCGCAGTCGATGCATCTGCTCCACGCGCGTCACATCGCCGCCCGCATCAAGCCCGACGAAACGTTCGCAGGGTTGAACGGCGAGCAGATTGCGCAGAGGCTGAGGGAAAAAAGAATCGAGGCGCTTCGCAGGCTACAGCCGGGTAGATAGGGAGGGCGCTGAAGTCGGGCTGAAGTCTGGCAGGAGGCTGGAGCAGGAAGCGCGCTTCGCGCGCCCTTTTGTGGCCCTAGCTGTAGGCTGTAGAAAAAGATGGAGGACGCCTCGCGTCAGGGAGGATGCGTGCGCATCCTGGAGGCCTAACGGCAAGGAGCATGCTGACGCGTGATGAAAGCGTTCGAAGCGATGGCGCGGTGCGCGCCTTTTCTGACCAGAGCCCAGGGCCCAGTGCCCAGCGCCCAATAAACAAACTTGCCGTGTCTCTACTTCGTCTCTTTGTCCTGTTTGTCTCGCTCTATCCGCTGTCGGGTTGTTACTACCTGCAGGCTTTCACCGGCCAGATGGAGATCTTGTCGAAACGTGAGCCGATTGAGCGTGTGATCGATCGTCCCGCGACGGCGCCGGAGCTGCGCAGTCGGCTCGAATACGTCGCGGCGGCGCGTGACTTTGCGTCGCGGGAGCTCGGCTTGCCGGACAACAAGAGCTATCGCAGCTATGCGGACCTCGGGCGGCCGTATGTCGTGTGGAACGTGTTCGCGACCGAGGAATTTTCGGTGCAGCCGAAGCGCTGGTGTTTTCCGGTCGCGGGCTGCGTCGTTTATCGCGGCTACTTCCGCGAGCAAGCGGCCAAGCGTTACGCGCAGCGCTTGCATCGTCGCGGCTACGATACGGCGATCGGCGCTGTTCCGGCGTATTCGACGCTCGGGCATTTCGACGATCCGGTGCTGAACACGATGCTCGGTTGGAGCGACGCGCAGCTCGCCGCAACGTTGTTCCACGAGCTCGCGCATCAAGTCGTTTACGTGCCGGGCGACTCGGACTTCAACGAAGGCTTCGCGACGGTCGTCGAAGAAGAAGGGCTCGAACGCTGGCTGACTGCCCGCGGCGCGAAAGCGCAGCTCGATGCGTGGCGGGCGCAGCGCGCGCGTCATCGCGAGTTCATCGATTTGCTCCTGCGCACGCGCGAGCGTTTGAAGACGCTCTACGCTTCCGCATTGCCCGCCGACGAGATGCGCTCACGCAAGCAATACGAGTTCGGGCTGATGAAGCTCGAATACGAGCGCTTGAAGGCGTCGTGGGGCGGTTACTCAGGTTACGACGGGTGGTTCTCGCGCACGCTCAACAACGCGCATCTCGTATCCGCCGCGACGTATCACGGCTGCGTGCCTGGGCTGCGCCGCGTGCTCGACTTGGTCGGCGGCGACCTCGAGAAGTTCTACGCGCGGATGAAGGCCATCGCAGGGAAGGAGGGCGCCAGCCGTCGAAGCGAGCTTTGTCGCTCCGAGAGCTAGCGCGAAAGTAGTGGCGCTTTCGCCGCGAAGCAGCGCGCTGTTACGCGAGCGCCTCGCGAATGGCCGTTTCGACCGGAGAATACGCTCCGTCCGTCCGATTCAACTGCAACGGTTCCGACGGCAACAGCGGCGGTTGCGCCAAGAAGCGCGGCTGCGTGCCGCGGTGACGCTGCGCGGCGTGCACGAGGAACGGATGACATAGATAAACGGTGCCGGCTTCGCCGGTCGCGGACACCTCCGCGCGGTGCGCCGTCTCCTCGAACCCGTTGGCCGCAAGCTCGCGCAACGTGAGTCCCGTCTCGCCGGCGGGTGCGAGCCGGCGGGCGATGTCGCGATGCGAACCGACGCGAATGCGCGTGGGCGCATCCGCTTCGCCGACGTCGGAGAAGAGAAACAGCGCGAGCAGCGCGCGACCCTTCGAGAACACGTTCGCGCGCCACTCCAGAAAGTCGCCGGCGTCCTCGCCGAAACTCACATCAATGTGCCAACCCGTGTCGCCCGGATCTTCCTCCGACGGAAACCGAACCGGAAACGTGCCGACCGCGCCGATCTGCTTCCATCGACCTTTACCGACGAGCGCATCGAACGCGGCATGAAGACGGCTGGTATTCGCGGCCTCGACGAAGGGCGGATCGAAGTAGTACCCAAGCCGAACGACCGGCCGCGTCCATGTCGAGGCATCTTCGGGATCGCAACCAGTATCGCGCCAGAGAATCGCGCGCGCCTGCTCGGCGAGCTCGCGCGGAAAGGCGTTCCGCACCTTGACGAACCCGTCGCGAATGAACTGCTGGACTTCGTTGTCTGTTAGCACTGGATCGTAAGGCCGTAGGCTGTAGGAGATGTCAAAGCTTTCGGGCGCACCAAGTGCGCCCGAAGCAATTAAGCCAAGTGAACAGGAGGCGCGCAATCGCACGCCACTGACCGTAGCCCGTAGCCTGTAGCCCGTTGTAAGGCCTGGAGGCCGGGGCAAAGCGCGCAATCGCGCGCCTTTTGTAGTTGCCCGTAGTCAGTAGTCAAAGGCGCGCATATCTGCGCGCCTCTGACCGTAGCCCGTGGTCTGTAGTCTGTCGCCTTTCTTGCCAGGGCCCAGAGCCCAGGGCCCAGAGCCCTTATCTGACAGTCATCACAAGCGTCGCATTCCCTCGCCGCAACGTCAGCGCGAACGCATTGGCGTCCTTCGTCGCTGCACGCAGTTGCTGCAGGTTCTGCACGCGCACGCGGCCGATTGCGACGATGATGTCGTTCGGGCGCAGGCCGCTCGCGGCCGCACGGCTGCCGGGCGCGACGTTCTCGACGAGCACGCCATTGTTGTTCTCGGTGTTGCGGAACGTGGCGCCTTCGAATGCCGGGTGAATCGACGCGGCGCCGTCGCCGTCCGTCGAATCGAGCTCGCCGATCACGGCGGTGATACGGCGGGGCTTGCCGTCGCGGATCAGGCCGAGCTCGACCTTCTCGCCGATGCGCATCAGGCCGATCGCGTTACGTAGCTCGGAGGCATTCGCGATTGCGCGTCCGTTCACGGACGTGATCACGTCGCCCGCCTTGATGCCCGCCTTTTCGGCCGGCGAGCCTTCGATCACCTCCGACACGAGCGCGCCGCGTGCGCTGTCGAGACCGAGGCTCTCGGCGATCTCCGGCGTGAACTGGTTGGCGAGATGCACGCCGAGCACGCCGCGCTTGACCTCGCCGTACTTGATGAGGTGCTCCATCACCGCCTTCACCATGTTCGACGGGATCGCAAAGCCGATACCGATGTTGCCGCCGGTGCCGGAGAAGATCGCGGTGTTGATGCCAACGAGCTCGCCCGAGAGATTGACGAGCGCGCCGCCCGAGTTGCCCGGATTGATCGGCGCGTCGGTCTGGATGAAGTCCTGATAGGAGTCGGGGTTGTTCAAGAAGCGGTCGGTGCGCCCGAGCGCGCTGATGATGCCCGAGGTGACAGTGTGGCTGAGCGCGAACGGGTTGCCGATCGCGAGCACGAAGTCGCCGACCTCCGCCTTGCTCGAATCCGCAAGCGGCATCTCGACGAGATTCTTCGCCTCCACTTGCAGCACCGCGATGTCCGAGGGCTTGTCGCGGCCGACGATCTTCGCCTTGAACTGACGATCGTCGAGCAACGTCACCGTGATCTCATCGGCGTTCTCGATGACGTGCGCGTTCGTGATGATGTAGCCGTTCTTCGCATCGACGATCACGCCCGAGCCCGCGCTCTGGAACTGACGCTCGCGCGGCGCCATCTCAGGGGCGTCGAAGAAGCGACGGAAGAACGGATCCTCGAGCAGGGGATTGCGCGGCCGTTGCTCACGCACCGTGCCCCGCGTTGCGATGTTCACGACCGCGGGCGCCGCCTTCTTCACGATCGGCGCAAGCGACGGCACCGGCGTCTCGCCCACCTTGGACGGCAATTGCGCAACGGCAGTCCCCCCGAGCGAAAGCACGGCGACGCAGAGAAGTCCGAGGATCTTGTTCTTCATTGAGTCTGGGTCCGAACGGTTGAGGTGGAGGGCGTAAGGATACGGCAAAGCCTGAGGCCCTGGGTTCTGGGCTCAGGCTACGGGCTGCAGGCTACGGGCTACAGACTACGGGCTACGGGCTACGGGCTACGGGCCAGAGAAGCGCGCGCTGCGTGCTTTTCTTGCTCCAGCCTCCGGGCTCCTGCCTCCAGCCGCTGTGGAAACGCTGTGGAAAACCCCTTCAACACCTTGTTAGCAGGCTGTTTAGATGCTGGGGCAAGTGCCACAAGATATTGTGGCCTTTCGCGTACGGGTTATTACTGATTTGCGCCCCTCTTGCCAAAGCGAATTTTGGCCGAGAGTTTCATAAGTACTTGATTCAGAATGAAGAAGTCGGATAGCGGTTGGTGCGCATTCATTCTTGACGGTCCGGTAGCACGAGCATAGGCTTCATGCCCTGACACAATATGTTGTGTCTCGTGATTCAGAAGAACGAACTGTCCCGACGAGGCGCGTCTGAGGGCAGAGACCTCCCGGAATCGCGAGCCAACTGGTCAGGGACTGCCGGAAGTGGCCAACGCGCGCTTTCGTCAGGTGGTGTAACGGGGCGACCCACCAGCAGCAATCCAGAGCGCCAGACCGCATGAATACGAACGCAATCGAAATCCAACCCATGGACGTCAACAGCATTCCCTACCAGGAAGCGTCGATCGACATCTGGGAAAAGAAGTACCGGCTTGTCGCGAAGGACGGTACGCCGATCGATCGCACGATGGACGACACCTATAAGCGTGTCGCGCGTGCACTCGCTGACGTCGAGCGCGAAGAAGTGCGCGAGCACTGGTACGAGCAATTCCTCTGGGCGCTGCGCAAGGGCGTGATTCCTGCGGGGCGCATCATGTCGAACGCCGGCGCGCAGGAGCACAAGCCTGCCACCTCGACGATCAACTGCACCGTCTCCGGCACGATTCACGATTCGATGGACGACATCCTCGCGAAGGTCCACGAAGCGGGCCTGACGCTCAAGGCGGGATGCGGCATCGGCTACGAATTCTCGACGTTGCGTCCGAAGGGCGCATACGTCTCGGGCGCGGGCGCGTACACCTCCGGCCCGCTCTCGTTCATGGATATCTACGACAAGATGTGCTTCACCGTGTCGTCGGCTGGCGGTCGCCGCGGCGCGCAGATGGGCACGTTCGACATCGGTCACCCGGACGTGATGGATTTCATTCGCGCCAAGCGCGAAGCCGGTCGCCTGCGTCAGTTCAATCTCTCGCTGCTCATCACCGACGAGTTCATGCAGGCGGTCAAGCGCAACGAGGACTGGAAGCTCGCGTTCCCCGTCACGCAGCGCGAAGCGGAAGGCCAGGATCTGAACGACACCTCGAAGTTCATCTGGCGCGAGTGGCCGACGACGAAGGGCTACATCGTCAACGAAGAAGGCCTCGTCTGCTGCAAGATCTATAAGACGCTGCCGGCGCGCCGCATGTGGGACGTCATCATGACCTCCACATACGACTTCGCCGAGCCCGGCTTCGTGCTGATCGACCGCGTCAACGAAATGAACAACAACTGGTGGTGCGAGAACATTCGCGCGACCAACCCGTGCGGCGAGCAGCCGCTGCCGCCGTACGGCTCGTGCTTGCTCGGCTCGATCAATCTGACGCGCTTCGTCCTCGATCCGTTCACCGAAGACGCGCGCTTCGATTGGGAAGAGTTCCGCAAGGCGGTGAAGATCTTCACGCGCATGCTCGACAACGTCGTCGAGATCAACGGCCTGCCGCTCGGCCAGCAGCGCGATGAGATCCTGCGCAAGCGTCGTCACGGCATGGGCTTCCTCGGCCTCGGCTCGGCGATCACGATGATGTGCATGCGCTACGGCTCGAAGAAGTCGATCGCCTTCACGCAGAACGTCGCCCGCGAAATGGCGCTCGCCGGCTGGGAGAGCGCGCTCGAGCTCGCGCGCGAGAAGGGCCCCGCGCCGATCATGCTCGAAGAGTTCGAGGTCACGCCCGAGATGCTGCGCAAGCGTCCCGAGATGGCGAGGGACGGTTACAAGGTCGGCGACAAGGTGCCGGGCCGCGTGCTGCACGCCAAGTACAGCCGCTACATGCAGCGCGTGGCGGAAGCTGCGCCCGAGCTCGTCGACGAGCTCGCCGAAGTCGGCGCGCGCTTCACGCATCACAGCTCGATCGCGCCGACCGGCACGATTTCGCTCTCGCTCGCGAACAATGCCTCGAACGGCATCGAGCCCTCGTTCGCGCACCACTACTTCCGCAACGTGATTCGCGAAGGCAAGAAGACGAAGGAGCGCGTCGACGTGTTCTCGTTCGAGCTGCTTGCCTATCGCGAGCTCGTCAATCCGCGCGCGATGCCGAACAGCAACGACCCGGCCGAGAAGCTCCCTGACTACTTCACGACGGCGGACGACATCACGCCGCGCGAGCACGTCGACATCCAGGCGGCCGCGCAGATGTGGATCGACTCGTCGATCTCCAAGACCGCGAACGTCCCCACCGACTACAAGTACGAGGACTTCAAAGACATTTATATGTACGCCTACGAGCAGGGTCTGAAGGGCTGCACGACCTTCCGCTTCAACCCCGAAGCGTTCCAAGGCGTGCTGGTCAAGGAGCAGGACCTCAAGAACACGACGTACGTGTTCACGCTCGAAGACGGCACCGAGATCAAGGCGCGCGGCGACGAAGAGATCGAATACGACGGCGAGGTACACACCGCCGCGAATCTCTTCGACGCGTTGAAGGAAGGCTATTACGGCAAGTTCTGAGCTGGGGTTGGAGGCTGGAGTCCGGAGCAAGAGCGCGCACCGCGCGCTCTGACCAGCGCCCCGAGCCCAAGATTCTTTCCGACGCGCCTGGCGCGTCGACGGAGCGAGACATGATCAAGATCGAAAAGAAGATCACCAAGTACCGCGTCGAAAAGCCTGAGGACAAGGCTGCCGCGGAAAAGGCGGCTGCGCCCGCACCGGCGCCTGCGCCGCGCAAGGATCCCAAGGAATCCAACGTCGTTTGGATGCACGAGAAGCTCGAGCGCCCCGAGGTGCTCATCGGCTCGACGTACAAGATCAAGACGCCCGTCTCCGATCACGCGATGTACGTCACCATCAACGACATCGTGCTGAACGAAGGCACGCCGTACGAGCAGCGCCGTCCGTTCGAGATCTTCATCAACTCGAAGAACCTCGATCACTTCCAGTGGATCGTCGCGCTCACGCGAATTATCTCTGCCGTGTTCCGCAAGGGCGGCGACGTGACGTTCCTCGTCGAAGAGCTCAAGGCCGTGTTCGACCCGCGCGGCGGTTACTGGCAGCCGGGCGGCAAGTTCATGCCCTCGATCATCGCCGAGCTCGGTCACGTGATCGAAAAGCACCTGCATTCGATCGGCCTGCTGAAGTCGCCCGAGCTCGACGAAGCGCGCCGAAAGCTGATCGAACAGAAGCGCGCCGAGTACGAAGCACGGCAAAAGCAAGTCGACGCCTTCGCGAACAATCACTTCCCCGAAGGCGCACAGCTCTGCGCGAAGTGCAGCACCGCAGCGGTCATCATGATGGACGGCTGCATGACGTGCTTGAACTGCGGCGACTCGAAATGCGGGTAACCGGAAGCGAATGCTGGTCGTTCGTGTGGCGGTGTGGGAGACCCCAAAAGCTGAGACTTGGACCCCATAAAGTGAGACTTGGGCACCGCGGAAATCAAAGGGTTAGAGGAGCGTGGACCTTATAAGCTGAGACTTCGGATCGCAAACTGGGGTCGCGAGCTCAGAAGTAGTTCATCACGCCCGCTCCTTGTGGGGCGGGCTTTTTTTGCAGCCATATACTGCCTACGGGTGTAAACTCGAACAAAGTCGAAGGGAGGCGATAAGAATGACCAGCTCACGCTGGGAAATTAACTCCAGCGCAACCCTTCCCATTCCTTGCCCGAAGTGCGGCCACAAGCAGTCGGTGCTTGTCAGTAAGCTGCGCCAGAACCCTAAGCTGACCTGCTCCAGCTGCACTAGTGAATTCGTCGATGACGGGGCACAGCTTGATGCCCTCGTGAAGGTTTTCGAGCGCCTGAAGCGCTCTAGCCACTCTAGAGAGCTAGCGGCCATCACGTAAGCTTCCCCTAATTGTAGACAGTTGGAGCTAGACTCTCCTAGCGAAGGGAGAGTCCATGAAGAAGTCAAAACACACAGAGTCGCAGATCGTTGCGATCTTGAAGGAAGGTGAAGCTGGCGTAC
>Ga0207864_1000629_pt1 | contig 46348 bp, 41 predicted proteins | sample HigsolmetaAR202D_FD_184834 | JGI IMG/M metagenome (GOLD analysis project Ga0207864, IMG submission 184834) | Ionic liquid and high solid enriched microbial communities from the Joint BioEnergy Institute, USA - AR20-2-D (SPAdes) (version 2) ...
TGAAGGGCGATCCCCGGACGTGTCGGTTCCTCAAACAGACCGCCAAGCAAGTGGTCGACACCGTAATGCCGGGCAAGGGCGGCGCGCACTAGCGGTGGACGCGGACCTGACGGGCAACGGCCCGCCGATCGAGCGGATCGAGGCCGCCGCCTACACCGTACCGACGGACGGGCCGGAATCCGACGGCACGTTCCGTTGGGAGGCCACCACCCTGGTGCTCGTCCTGGCCTCGGCCGGCGGCGCGACCGGGATCGGCTACACCTACGCCCACGCCGCCGCCGTCCCGCTGATCCTCGAGACGCTGGCGCCGGCCGTCCACGGCGGCGACGCGCTCGCGGTCCCCGCGGCCTGGGCTGCCATGCTCAGCCGGGTGCGGAACCTCGGCCGCCCGGGGCTCGCGTCCGCGGCGATCTCCGCCGTGGACGTCGCCTTGTGGGACCTCAAGGCCCGCCTCCTCGGCCTCCCGCTGTGCGACCTCCTCGGCCGCGTGCGCGACGGCGTCCCCGTCTACGGCAGCGGCGGGTTCACGTCGTACGACGACGAGCGGCTCGCCGCACAGCTCGGCGCCTGGGTCGAGGCGGGGATCGACCGCGTCAAGATGAAGGTCGGCCGCGATCCCGATGCCGACGTCGCCCGCGTGCGCCGCGCCCGGGAGGCGATCGGGCCCGATGCCGAGCTCTTCGTCGACGCGAACGGCGCCTACCACCGCAAGCAGGCAGTCGCCTTCGCCCATGACTTCGCCGACCAGGGCGTGACCTGGTTCGAAGAGCCCGTCTCCTCGGACGACCTCGACGGACTCCGTCTCATCCGGGAGGTCGCGCCGCCGGGGATGGAGATCGCGGCGGGCGAATACGGCTACGATGCCTTCGCGTTCCGCCGCCTTCTCGAGGCCGGCGCGGTCGACGTGCTCCAGGCCGACGCCACGCGCTGCCTCGGGATCACCGGGTTCATGCAGGCGGCCGCGCTCTGCTGGGCGCACCACACCCCGCTCTCGGCCCATACCGCGCCGGCGCTGCACCTGCACCCATGCGCCGCCGCGCCCACGCTCCGGCACCTCGAGTACTTCCACGACCACGTCCGCATCGAACGCATGCTTTTCGACGGCGTCGTCGAACCCCGGCGCGGGGTGCTCTACCCGGACCTCGCCCGCCCCGGGCTCGGCCTCGAATTCCGGCGCGCCGATGCGGAACGATATCGCGTGAGGTGAAGAAGATGGCGACCGAGTTGCACACCCTTCCCCGCCCTCGCACCCGGCTCGTCCCGACCGAGCCCGTGGACGTGAAGGCCCTCGAGGCCGACCTCCGCGCGGCCCTCTCGGGCGAGGTTCGCTTCGATGACGGCGACCGGGCGCTCTGGGCGACGGACGCCTCGAATTATCGCCAGATCCCGATCGGCGTCGTCCTCCCCCGCGACGTCGACGACGTCGTCCGCGCCGTCGCGATCGCCCGGGAGCACCGCGTCCCGATCCTCCCGCGCGGCGGCGGGACCAGCCTGGCCGGGCAATGCACGAACGTCGCGCTCGTCCTCGATTTCAGCAAATACCTCCGCGGCGTCCTCGAGATCGACCCGGTTCGGCGCCGGGCCAGGGTCCTCGCGGGCACCATCCTCGACGAGCTGCGCGACGCAGCGGAGCCCCACGGCCTCACCTTCGGCCCCGACCCCGCGACGCACAACCGCTGCACCATCGGCGGGATGATCGGCAACAACTCGTGCGGGTCCCACTCGATGCTGGCCGAGTTCTACGGGCCGGGCGCCCTGACCTCCGACAACGTCGAGGCGCTCGAGATCCTCACGCCCGACGGGCTCCGCATGCGCGTCGGGGAGACGCCGCCGGACGAGCTCCAGAGAATTCTCGCCGAGGGGGGCCGACGCGCCGAGATCTACGCGGCATTGGTGCGCCTCCGCGACCGCTACGCCGACCGGATCCGCGAGCGATTCCCGCGCCTGCTTCGCGCCGTTTCCGGGTACAACCTCCCCGCGCTCCTCCCCGAGAACGGATTCCACGTCGCCCGCGCGCTCGTCGGTTCGGAGGGGACGTGCGTCACGATCCTCGACGCCACGCTCGCCCTCGTCCCCAGCCCCCGGGCGCGCGTGCTCCTCGTCCTCGGCTACTCCAGCGTCTACGAAGCGGCCGACCACATCCCCGAGCTGCGCGAGTTCCGCCCGATCGCCCTCGAGGGGATCGACGACCTCCTCGTCCTCTATTTGAAGAAGAAAGGGCTGCACGCCGCGGACATCGCCCTCCTCCCCCAGGGCGCCGGTTGGCTCATGGCCGAGTTCGGCGGCGAGACGCCGGAGGAGGCGTACGCCCGCGCCGCCGCGGCCAGGGCGGCGCTCGAGAGCACGTCGAACCCGCCCGCCATGAGGATCGTCGACGACCCCGCCGAGCAGCACAAGCTCTGGGTCGTACGGGAGTCCGGGCTCGGCGCCACCGCGTTCGTGCCGGGCGAGCCGGTCACGTGGGAGGGGTGGGAGGACTCGGCCGTCCCCGTCGAGCACCTGGGCAGCTACCTCCGCGATTTCCGCCGCCTCCTCCAGCGGTTCGGCTACCGCGGCGCCCTATACGGCCACTTCGGGCAGGGGTGCGTCCACACGCGTATCGATTTCGACCTCGAGAGCGCCGCCGGAATCGACAAGTACCGGGAGTTCACCCGCGAGGCAGCCGAGATCGTCACCCGCTACGGCGGCTCCCTCTCCGGCGAGCACGGCGACGGCCAGTCCCGCGGCGACCTCCTTCCCATCATGTTCGGCGACGAGCTCATGCAGGCGTTCCGCGAGTTCAAGGCGATCTGGGACCCCGACGGGAGGATGAACCCCGGCAAGCTCATCGACGCCTACCCCCGGGACAAGAATCTCCGCCTCGGCGCCGACTACCGCCCGGCCACGCCCCGGACGCACTTCCGCTTCCCGCACGACGATGGGAGCTTCGCCCGCGCTACGCTCCGCTGTGTCGGCGTCGGCGAATGCCGCCGCCTCGGAGGCGGCACCATGTGCCCGAGCTACATGGTCTTGAAGGAGGAGAAGCACACCACGCGCGGCCGCGCGCACCTCCTCTTCGAGATGCTCCAGGGCGAGACGATCAGGGAAGGATGGCGGAGCGAAGAGGTCAAGGAGTCGCTGGACCTGTGCCTGGCCTGCAAGGGGTGCAAAGACGAGTGCCCCGTGAGCGTGGACGTCGCCACCTACAAGGCCGAGTTCTTCTCGCACTACTACGAGGGCCGCGTGCGGCCGCGCAGCGCCTACGCCTTCGGCCTGATCATGCACTGGGCGCGCGCCGCCGCGAAGGCGCCGGGCCTCGCGAACCTCCTCACCCAGACGCCCGGACTGCGCGGCGTCGCCCGATGGGCGGCGGGGATGACACCCGAACGCCCGATCCCCCGGTTCGCACGGCAGACGTTCAAGGCGTGGTGGCGGCGGAGGCGCGGGTCGCGCCGCCCGACGGGCGCGCCCCGGGTGCTCCTCTGGCCCGACACCTTCAACGACCACTTCTTCCCCCGGACCCTCGCCGCGGGGGCCGAGGTCCTCGAGGACGCCGGCTTCGACGTCATCGTACCCGAGCCGTTCCTCTGCTGCGGGCGGCCGCTGTACGACTTCGGCTTCCTGGAGCAGGCGAAGCACCGCCTCCGCGAGGTCATCGCCAAGTTGCGCCCCGAGATCGAAGCCGGAACACCCCTCGTCGGGCTCGAGCCGAGCTGCGTCTCCGTCTTCCGCGACGAATTGACGAACCTCTTCCCGGACGACCCCGACGCCATCCGCCTCGCCCGGCAGACCCACACCCTTGCCGAGTTCCTGGTGCGGCACGCAAGCGGCTACTCACCGCCTCGGCTGGAGGGCAAAGCCGTCGTCCACGGCCACTGCCACCACAAGGCCGTCCTCGGCTTCCGCGCCGACGAGGAGATCCTGGGCCGCATGGGCCTCGATTGCCACGTCCTCGACTCGGGCTGCTGCGGGCTCGCAGGCTCTTTCGGCTTCGAAAAGGGCGAGAAGTACGACGTTTCCATGGCCGCGGGCGAACGGGTGCTATTCCCGGCGGTTCGCGCGGCCAGCGACGATACGTTGATCATCAGCGACGGCTTCAGTTGCCGGGAGCAGATCGCGCACGGCACCGACCGGCGGGCGCTCCACCTGGCGGAGGTCCTCCAGCTCGCGCTGCATCGGCGCCACATCCGGCCCGGGCTTCGCCCCGAGCTCCAGCACGGGCAAGTCGCACCGAGAGAACTCACGGCTGCGACTTCGGTGCGCGCAGCCGTCGGTCTCGCCGCCGTGCTCGCCGCGAGCGCTTCGTTGGGCGGCTACTTGGCCATGAGGAGCAGGAGATGAGGACGACGGGTCCGCAGTTGCGCCCAGGCCCGCGGTCGCGGGCCGACGGGGATCAGAACGTCACGATCGTCCGAACCGGAAGCGCGCCCAGCCGCGCGCGACCGTCCAGGAACCCGAGCTCGACCACGAACGCCGCTCCGACGACCTGCCCACCCAGCCGCTCGACGAGCTGCGCCGCCGCGGCGGCCGTGCCGCCCGTCGCGAGGAGATCGTCGACGAGGAGCACCCGCTCGCCGGGGCGGATGGCGTCCTCGTGCGCCTCGAGGGCGTCGGACCCATACTCGAGCGCGTAATCGACGCGCACCGTCCGGTGTGGCAGCTTCCCGGGCTTGCGGACCGGGACGAACCCGGCGCCGAGGCGCACGGCGAGCGGCGCGGCGAAGAGGAAGCCGCGGGCTTCGATCCCGACGACGCGGTCGATCCCCACGTCGGCGTGGGCCGCGGCGAGGTGGTCGACCACGGCGGTGTAGAGCGACGGCTCGGAGAGGACCGGCGTGATGTCCTTGAAGAGGATCCCCGGCTTCGGAAAGTCCGGGATGTCACGGATCGTGCGCCGCAGGCGCTCCGCGAGGTCGAGCGTCGTCGCGTCAGTCATCGCCGGCCGCCAGGTACCCGGCCAGGACGCCGGCGAGGAGTGCGTCGAATCGGTTCGGGGACTGGAGGTCCTGGTCGAGCGCGGCCGCGCCATCGCTCCGGAGCCGGCGGGCGATCGCCTCGAGGCGGTCGGCCAGGAGCGCCGCACGGTCCTGCGGCAGCGGCTGCATCAGCTTCTTCGCCAGCGGCTTCGCCTGGGGCGCGGGGACAGAATCGACGCCGTATGGCAGCCGGTCGGCGTCTTCCGGGATGATGAACGCCTCGATCGGGAATACGTCGCCTTCGTCCGCCGCCGGCCCCGACGCCGCCGGCGCCGGCGCGCTCGCCGGCCCAGCCGCAGGATCGAGGAACGGCGGCACGGTTCCCGGCGCGGGCGTCGCGTTGCCGCCCTGGCCCCGGACAGGCGCCTGCTCAGCCGGCGCGTCGGACCAGCGCGTGAAGACGGGAGGGAGGATGGAGCCGGGTGCAGCCGGGCGCCCACCGTGTGCGTCGCCTGCCATTCGTTGCTCCTGAGGACGAGGGTCCAGTGGGTTGACCATGGACGAAGATAAAGCGTCCTGGCCCGGTCGCGAAACCCCTGCGACGGCGGCGGCCGGTCGAGCCGCGGCCGCCCCCACCGGCCTCGGCCCCGGTCCGCCGCACTCCGCGCTCACGGCCCGTCCGGGCTCGCCTGCGTATGGAATGGGAAGTACACGTGGGCGCCGATCGTGAGGCGCACGTTGTTCACCGAACCATCCAGCGCCCGCGCGCCGATCGGGGCGCCCCCCGCGTCGAAATCCGACGCGTCGAACGGCGAATCGACGATGTGATCCATCGCCTCCACGCGAAGCGTGACGGAGCGCCAGACGTGGAGGTCGGCGCCGAACCCCAGGATCCACGCACGCTCGCGACGGCGCCCTTCCGCGCGGAACGGGCCGTCCCCGGTCGCGGCGTCGAAGTCGTAGGTGAACCGGCCGATCCCGAGCGTCACGAAGGGGGCGAAGCCGGTCGTCCCGGGAGCCCATGGCCAGATGCTGACCGCGGCGTCGTACGCGGAAACCCGAACGTCGCCGAAATCGCTCTCGAACGCGGCCTCGATCTCATCTCCGTCGAACGCCGCGTCCGTGACGACCTCGAGGCGACCCGCGCCCCAGGCCCCGTGGAGCCGCACCGCGACGTTGGGGACGACGTACCACTCAGCGTTCGCGCTCAGGACGGCGACGTCCTCGAGGTTGATTTCCCGGCGCGCCGAGACGTCGAGGCCGTCGAGCTGCCCGGTGAAGTCCTCCTCGAGGAGCCGCGAACCGAGAATGGTGCCGCCGCCGATCCCGAAGCCGATTCTCGGGCGCTGGGCGTGGGCGGACGTCGTCGCGGCGACGGCGGTCAGGGCGAGGGCCAGGGCGAGGCGGTACCGCATGGGCGCGATCCTTCCGGGCGGGTGCCGGGGGCCGGACGTCTCCCGCGCCCGCCCGCTGCCGGGCGCGGGAGCCGCTGGCGCCCGCCCTCGGGCGGAGGCGCCACTGGAGGTGGGAAGGTGCAAGTTACGAGCCGGGCGCGGGATGCGCCCGGCTCGCTCGAGTGGTTACAGCACGAACTCCAGGACGAGGAACCCGCCGATCAGCAGCGCCAGGAAGAGCCAGACCAGGCGGTCGAAGTAGCGGTCGATGAACCCCTGGATCCCCGGACCGAAGAAGTAGATCAGCCCGGCGAGCAGGAAGAAGCGCAGGCTACGGCTGATGACGCTCGCCACGACGAAGACCGGGAACGAGATGCCGAACACGCCCGACGAGAGGGTGAAGACCTTGTAGGGGATCGGCGTGAAACCGGCGATGAAGACCGCCCAGAAATCCCAGCGTTCATAGAGGGCGCGGACGGATTCGAACGCCTCCGGCGTGACGCCGGGGACGTAGGCGAAGAAGAAGTCGTCGATCGCGGCCCAGATGCCCCAGCCCATCGCGTACCCCGCCGCGCCGCCTGCGACGGAGGCCAGCGAGCAGATCGTCGCGAAATAGAGCGCGCGCTTGGGCGCGCCGAGCGCGAGCGCCACGAGGAGCGGGTCCGGCGGGATCGGGAAGAACGACGACTCCGCGAACGCGAGCACGCCGAGGGCCGTCGGCCCGTGGCGTGTCTCCGCCCACGAGAGGACCCAATCGTAGAGGCGCCGGAACACGCTCGGCCGCTTGCCGCCCTCCGCCACCGCGTCGCCCACCTTGTTGTCGACCCCGCTCACTTCCCCTCCGTCCATCCGAATCGTCCGATCAGCGGCACGAACGTGCACCGCGTGACTTCTTCCGTCTCGACACCGTCCTTCGTGCGGCGATAGAGGACGAGTTTCTGCTCCGCCCGGTCTCCGACCGGGATCAGCATGCGGCCGCCGGGTGCGAGCTGCTCGATCAGCGCGGACGGGACCGCCGGCGCGCCCGCGGCGACGAGGATCGCGTCGTAGGGCGCGTAGCGCGACCAGCCGATCGTCCCGTCGCCGACCAGGAGCGCTACGTTACGGATGCGGAGCCGGTCCAACGCGTCGCGTGCCCGCACGGACAGCTCGCGGATCCGCTCGACGGAGTAGACGTGCCCGGCCAACTGCGCCAGGAGCGCCGTCTGGTAACCGCTCCCGGTCCCGATCTCCAGGACGCGGTCCTTCGACGTGAGGCGCAGCGTCTGGAGGTAGAGCGCCTGGAGCGACGGCTGAGACGCCGTCTGGCCGTACCCGATCGGCAGCGGCGCGTCCTCGTAGGCGCGATGGTGCACGGCTTCGGGGAGGAAGAGGTGGCGCGGCACCTGGTCGAAGGCGCGCAGCACCTCCAGATCGTCGATCCCCTTCTCCCGGATCGTGCCGATCAGGTCGCGTCGGAGCCGTTCGTAGCGCAGGTCGTTCAGAGCTTCAGGTCCCACTTCCCGATCTCCTCGAGAAGCCGGTAGTTGGTCAGGTCCAGGTGCAGCGGCGTGATCGAGATGCACCCGGAGCGGATGGCCCGGAAGTCCGACGTCGGCCCGCCCCACCAGCGGCTCTCGCCGCCGCCGATCCAGAAGTACTCCTTCCCGCTCGGGTCCCGCGCCCGCGTGAGCGAATCGACGTAGGCGCGGCGCCCGAGCGTCGTGATCCGCACGCCCTGGACCTCATCCGGCGGGACCGGCGGAAGGTTGACGTTCAGGAGGGTCTCTGCCGGGAAATCGTCGCGGCCGACGAGCTGCTCCAGCAGTGCTGCCAGAACATCCGTCCACGCCGCGATCTCCTCGGGGTCCCGGCCGGCGTACGAAAACGCGATCGCGGGAATCCCCAGCATCGTCGCCTCCATCGCCGCGGCCACGGTACCGGAGTAGAGGACGTCGTCGCCCAGATTCGCGCCGTGGTTGACGCCCGAAAGGACCACGTCCGGCCGCTCCGGGAGCAGCTCGCCGATCGCGAGCATCACGCAGTCCGTCGGCGTACCCGAAACCATGAAGGCGCCGCTCTCCGAACGATTCACACGCAGCGGGAAATGCAGCGTGAGCGAATGGCTCGCCGCGCTCTGCTCCCGGTCCGGCGCCACGACCTGCACCTCGCCGATGCGCGACGCGGCGTTCGCCAGCGTCTTGATCCCGAGCGCCATGTAGCCGTCGTCGTTGGTGACGAGGATCCTCATGACGCTTCGGTGGCAGGCTCGGGAGTCAGGATCTCGAGCAGCTCCTTCAGCTCGGCGTGCAGGAGCGTCGCCATCTCCCGGTCGAGCGCCCGGCCCGCCGCCGTCGCCAGCTCGCCCTCGCGGCGGAGCTGCTCGAGCTTCCGCTTGGCCCCCTGGATCGTGTACCCCTCGGTGTAGAGCAGCTCCTTCACCAGGAGGATCAGCTCGACCTCCTTGCGGAGATAGACCCGGTTCCCGGCCCGGTTCTTCGACGGGTTCAGCACCGGGAACTGGGATTCCCAGTACCGGAGCACGTGCGGCTTGAGCCCCGTCAGGTCGCACACCTCGCCGATGGAGTAGTATTCCTTGCGGACGATCGGCTGGTCGCTCATCGCCACATCTCGGCTTTGGGTTCCCGCATCATCAGGTTGCTGACCGCCTCGCGCGGGTGGCGCCCTTCGAAGAGGACCGCGTGGACCTCGGCCAGGATCGGCATCTCGACGCCTTCCCGTTGCGCCAGGGCGTGGGCGGCCTGCGTGGTCGCCACGCCCTCTGCAACCATCTTCATCTCGGCCAGGATCTCGTCGAGCGAGTGGCCCTGCCCGAGCAGCATCCCCACCCTGCGGTTCCGGCTGAGCGCGCCGGTGCACGTCAGGACCAGGTCGCCGATCCCCGCCAGCCCGGCGAAGGTGAGCGGCTTCGCGCCGAGCGCGATCCCGAGGCGCACCATCTCCGCCACGCCGCGCGTGATCAGCGCGGCCATGGTGTTGTGGCCGTAGCCGAGCCCGGCGACCATCCCGGCCGCGAGCGCGATGACGTTCTTCAGCGCGCCGCCCAGCTCGACGCCGCGTACGTCGTCCGTCGTGTAGACCCGGAAGTAGTCGGTCTGGAACAGCTCCTGTGCCCGGCGGGCGACGGCCTCGTTCTCCGCCGCCACGGTGACCGCCGTGGGCTGCTCCTGCGCCACCTCGAGCGCGAAGCTCGGCCCGGAGAGGAAACACGTGCGGCCGGCGGCGTTCGGGATCGTCTCGGCGAGGACTTCGGCCATCGTCTTGAGCGACGTCGTCTCGATCCCCTTCGACGCGCTCACGACCAGCGCGTCGTCCGCCAGCGACGGGGCCGCCTGGCTCATCACGCGGCGCACGTGCTGCGACGGACTCACGACCACGACGACGCCCCGCTCCGAGACCGCCGACGCGAGGTCGCTCGTCGCGCGGAGGCGCGCGTCAAGCGCGATCCCCGGCAGGAACACCGGGTTCTCGCGACGCTCCTCGACCGCCGCCGCGACCTCGGGCTCGTACGCCCAGAGCGTGACCGGGTATCCTTTCTTGGCCAGCAGATTCGCCAGTGTGGTCCCCCAGCTCCCAGCGCCGATGACGGCGATCTTCTCCATCAACGCCCCTCCTTCGCGCCGCTCCGGCCGAACCGATGCTCCTCGCCCTTCAACAGGCGCTTGATGTTGGAACGATGCGCGTAGATGACGAACGCGGCCAACCCCACCGAGACCCAGAAGACGTCGGTCGTCCCACGGAGCGCGTAGACCGTGAGCGGCAGCGTGAGCGCCGCCACGATCGAGGCGAGGGAGACGATCCGGGTCGTGAAGACGATGGCGAGCCAGATCGCGAGGCCGACGCCGACCGCCGCCGGCGCGAGCGCGAGGAACACGCCCGTGCTGGTCGCGACGCCCTTCCCTCCCCTGAACCCGACGAACACGCTGTAGACGTGGCCGACGATGGCCGCAATGCCGTAGGCGTACGCCCAGACCGGCGCGGCGGCGTCCAGCGTCGGGAACAGGTACGTCGGCAGCCAGCCCTTGAAGACGTCGAAGATCAGCACCGGGAGCGCGAGGCGCCAACCCAGTACGCGAAACGTGTTGGTCGCGCCCAGGTTGCCGCTGCCGTGCTCGCGCAGGTCGATCCCGCGCGATACGCGCCCGACGATGTAGCTCGTCGGGACGGCACCGAGCAGGTAGCTGGCCACGAGGAGCAGCGCCTGTGTCACACTTCGTCCTCCCTTCTCCCCTTGTACCGGATGCGCAGGGGCGAGCCGATGAAGCCCCAGCGCTCCCGGAAGGCGTTGTGAAGGTAGCGCGTGTAATGCTCCGCGATCCCTTTCGGGAAGTTCGTGAACAGCACGAAGGTCGGCGGCGCAGTCTCGGCCTGTGTCGCGTAGAAGATCTTCACGTGCTGCCCGCGGAACTGCGGCGGCGGGCGCCGTTCGACCAGCTCCCGCACGAATTCGTTGACCTCGTGCGTCGATATGCGACGCGAGCGCTCGGCCGCGACCTCGAGCACGAGGTCGAGCGCGCGATGCACCCGCTGCCCCGTGAGCGCCGAGGTGAAGATGATCGGGACCCACCGCAGCGAGGGCGCGCGCTCGCGCAGGTACCGCTCGTACGCCACGGCCGTCTTGTCGTCCTTCTCGACCAGGTCCCATTTGTTCGCGACGACGATCAGGCCGCAACCCGCGTCCCACGCCTTCTCGGCGATCTTCAGGTCCTGGACGTGGACCTCCTCGCTCGAGTCGATGACGAGCAGGCACACGTCCGCACGCTGGATCGCACGCTCGGTACGCAGCGCGCTGTAGTACTCCAGCCGTTCGTCGATCCGGGATTGGCGCCGGAGTCCGGCCGTGTCGATGAAGACGAGCGTTCGGCCGTGGTAGCGCAGCGGCGTGTCGACGCTGTCGCGCGTCGTCCCCGCCACGTCCGTCACCACCATACGCTCCTCGCCCAGCAACCGATTGATGAAGCTCGACTTGCCGACGTTGGGCTTGCCGATGACGGCGACGTAGAGCGCGTCATCCTTGGGCGCCTCCTCCGGTGCTTCGGGGAGGTGTGCGACGATGGCGTCGAGGACGTCGCCCGAGCCGCGGCCCGAGATCGCGCTCACCGGGAGCGGTTCGCCCAGCCCGAGCGACCAGAAATCGTGGTGCCCGAGATCTTGCGGCAAGCGGTCGAGCTTGTTGACCACCAGCACGACCGGCCGGTTCGAGCGCCTCAGGATCTCCGCGATCCGGTAGTCGACCGGGTGCGGGCCCGCCTTGCCGTCGACCACGAAGACCAGGACGTCCGACTCGTCGATCGCGGCCATGACCTGGCGCCGCACGGCCGCGGCCATCGGCTCGTCCGTCTCCGTCTCGAGCCCGCCCGTGTCCACGATGTAGAAGTGGCGGCCAGCCCACTCCGCCTCCGCGAAGTGGCGGTCCCGCGTCACGCCCGGGACGTCTTCCACGATCGCCTCGCGGCGGCCCAGCACCCGGTTGAAGAACGTGGACTTCCCCACGTTCGGCCGGCCGACCACCGTCACCACGGGAAGAGATCGCTTCACTGCGACGTCAGGGTGGAGATGAGTTCGTACCCGGCCCTCACCCGCGCCGGTGCGACCCGCGTCTCGAATTCGGCAAAGGTGAGGTCGTCGATGAAGATGGCGTCGTCGTTGAGCGACTCGGCCGGGAGCAGGACGAGATCGAACGGGCCCGCGTTCTGGACCGCCCGCAGCATGTCGCGCCCCGGGAGCAGCCCGGCCGTGTTGACCGTCGGGCCGAACAGCGTGTTCTCGACGCCGAGCACGGTGACCCGCGCGCCGCTCGCCTCGCCCAGCGGCCCCCGAAGATCTTCGAAGATGGGCGCCATGCGCGTCCCAGTCACGATCGCCACGTGCTGCCCGCTCAGGTCGGGCACCTCGTCGAGCCCGGCCGCGAAGTCGTCCAGCAGCCGTCGCACCGAGCCGACGCCGTTCTCCGTCAGCGGCCAGTCGTCGTAATAGGCCGTATCCGGGATGGGCTGGCCCGCAATGAAGAACATCTCGTCGCCGGCGTAGGCCCAGCCGGTTCCGCGCTCGGCCAACGCCCGCGCGCGGGCCCGGTCGACCTGCGCGATCGCCGCCGCGGCCTCCTCCGGCGTCAGCAGCCGGACCGGCTTGCCCACGTTGTACTGCGTCAGCCCCACCGGAACGACCGAGATGCTCAGGATCCCGGGGCCGAGCGCCCACAGGTCCTCGATCGTGCGGTCCAGGTGCGCGCCGTCGTTCCACTCCGGGCAGAGCACGACCTGCGTGTGCACCTCGATCCCGGCGTCCGTGAGCCGGCGCAGCTGGTCGACGATGTCGCCGCCGCGCGGCACGCCCAGGAGCCGCATCCGTACCTCCGGCTCCGTCGCATGCACGCTGACGTACAGCGGCGAGAGACGCTGATCGATCAATCGCTGGAACCCTCTCGGCCCCAGGTTCGTCAGCGTGACGTAGCTGCCGTACGTGAAGGAGAGGCGGAAGTCGTCGTCGCGCAGGTAGAGCGTCCGCCTCACGCCCGCAGGGTTGCCGTCGATGAAGCAGAAGACGCACTTGTTCGCGCACTCGCGGACCGCGTCCGGCGCAGGCACCACCCCGAGCGATTCCGAGGGGTCCTTCTCGATCTCGTAGATGGTCCGCTCCCGCCCATCCGGAGACGTGACCTCCATCTCCAGAAGACCGTCGGCCTCGAGGAACCGGAAATCGATCGTGTCCCGCACCGGCTCGCCGTTGATCCGGACGATCCGGCTCCCGATCTGCAGTTCCAGCTCCTCGGCGATGCTGCCGGGCAGGATTTGCGCGACTCGGACCATGCCCCCTTGCGCATCGGGGCGGCTTGCCGGCCGCCCCGAATCGTGGTCGAAAGTGACGAAAATCAAAGATAACCACGCGCCGCACGCCCTTCAAGCGTACGCAACGCCCGCGGCCACGCGCCGGCCAAAGCGAACAGGGGCGTCCCCAACCGGAGACGCCCCTGTGACCGTCAACGCCGCGGGCCGGCCGCTCCCGGCCGACGCCGCCAATGCCTTACTGAACCCGCTCGTAGCTCCAGCCCGCCAGCTCCCCGCTGATCCGGACCGTGCCGCGGAAGTCGGCCATCGCGTTCGCCGCAGGCGCCGTGACGGTCACCTCCTGACTGCCGATCACCTTCCCGCTCGTGTCGAGCATTCTGAACATGATCCGGATCGGCGAGCCCTGAGCGACCTTCAGGTTCGTGATCTTGCCGCTCACCGTCACGGTGGTGCTCCCGGGCACGATGTTGACCTCCGTCATCTCGACCTCGGCCGCCTCGTGACGGTTCAGCGCGTTCTGGATCTTCGTCCGGTACTGCTCCTTGGCCGCGTTGTTCGTGCTCAGGTCGATCAGCGCCTGGTAGGCGCGCGCCATGTAGGCGAGGATGTTGCGGTTGAGCGGATCGAATTCGACCACCTTCTCGGTCGAAGCGGCCAGTTCCTCGTAGATGCTGGTCAGCTCCCGCCCGAGCTCCTGCGCCTGGGCGCCCGACGCCGCCTTCCGCCGGCCATCCACCTCGTCGGCGACCATGTACAGCGCCTGCACCAGGTTGTAGTGCGCATCCCGCGAAACCGGGTTGACACGGATCGACTGCCGGAACGCGTCGGCGGCCCGCTCGAACTGCTTCGCCTCGAACATCGCGACGCCGATCATCAGGTAGTCGTTGTACGACAGATCGTCCCTGGTGATCAGGTCGGCGTACATCGCCTCCGCTTCCTCGTTCTTCCCCTGCCGGGCGAGAGCATCGGCCAGCCCGACGCGCGCGCGCATGTTGGTCGGGTCCCCCGCGAGGATCTCACGGAACAGCGCCTCGGCCTCCGCGTCCCGGCCGGTGGCCGCAAGGAGCTGCGCGAGGTTGGAGACGGCGGCAGCCTCGCTCGAGGCCCACTCCGCCTTGATCGCCTCGTCGACCTCGAACGCCGGCGGCGTGCGCAGGATCTCCAACGCGCCCTTGTAGGCCTCGATCGCCTTGTCGTAGTTCTCGCTGCGCACGTACAGCACGCCGAGCTGGAGGCGGGCCTCCGGGCGACCCTGGTAGATCCTGTCCGCCAGCTCCAGCCAGTGGATCGCGCCCTCCAGGTTGTCCTGGTTCAGTTCCTCGATCGACTTGTTGTAGGCCTGGACCCACGCGTTCTCGCGGTCGCCCACGAGCTCGGTCTTGAACGGCGGATACAGCTCCTCGGCCTTGTCCCAGGCCGCATCCGCGTTCTCGAGATCGCCCAGCGCGGCGTACGCCTGACCCGCGACGTAGTAGCCCTGCGGGTTGGTCGAGTCGTACTGGATCGCCTGCTTGGCGTTCTCCAGCGCCATGTTGTAGAACTGCTGCTTCTCTTCCTCCGAGCTCCTCAGCATCGCGAGCGCGAGGTTCTGCTCGGCGTCGCGAGTGAACTTGTTGTCCCTGGGCCGGAAGCCGTCCGCGCTAGGGCCGCCGGCGCCGCCGCCCGATGCGCATGCACCAACGACCGCACCCATGGACAGGGCGAGGATGAGACCGGTGAAGCGGTTCATCCAGGAACCTCCAGTCTGACTGTGAATATGGATTGCGCCCGCTCCCGGACGCAGGGTTCAATCGTGCGACGCGTCGCCGGCCTCGACGGCCAGGCGCACGTCGTATGGGGCCAGATCGAGCGCCTTCGCGGCGCGGATCACGTCCTCGTACTCGGGTTTGACGCGCTCGCGGCCGTCCGGCAGACGCACCCGCTTGCGGCGCACCGTCTGCCCGCGCCACGAGACCGTCTCTTCGATCCGTGGGAGCGCCGGACGCGTGACCTCCCAGTAGCGGGCGCCGATCGTGGTCGTTCCCTCGAACAGTGCGCCGAGGACGCGCTCCAGCGCCGATTCCGGCGCCAGCGCTTCGAAGCGGACCCCGGGCCTCCCCTTCTTCATCCCGAGCGGTGTCACGACGGCGTCGAGCGCGCCCGCCTCCAGCAGCGCCTCCTGCGCCGCGGGCACGTACTCCGGCGGCAGGTCGTCCACATCCGCCTGGACCATATACAGCCGCCCCGCCGCTTCCGCCGGGACTTCGCCCAGGATCACGCGCAGGCAGTTGGGCCGCTTCTCCGGATTCCGGCTCCCCGCCCCGAATCCGCTGCGTCCGACAACGAAATCTGACGGCGCGGCACGGCCTTCGGTCACAACCGACAAGATCGCCGCACCCGTCGGCGTCGTGCACTCGCCCTCGTATCCCGGGTCGCGGATCGGAATCCCCCGGAGCAGCTTCAGCGTCGCCGGCGCGGGGAGCGGGAAGCGACCGTGCGCGATCTCGACCGTCCCGGTCCCGATCGTGACCGGCCGCGTGAAGCACCGCTCGACGCCCAGCGCCTCGATCCCCGCCACCGCGCACAGCACGTCCAGGATCGCGTCGAGAGCGCCCACCTCGTGGAAGTGGACCTTCTCGATCGTCGTCCCATGGACTTCGGCCTCCGCCGCGGCCAGGCGCCGGAACACCTCGGCCGCCTTCGCCTTGACCGTGTCCGGCGCCGCCGCGCGGTCGACGATCTCGAGAACGTGCCGGAGATGCCGGTGCGCGTGTTCGTGCGGCAGGTCGAAACGAACGTGGGCGCAATCGATCCCGCTGCGGTCCACGCGCTCGACGACGACGCCGATCTGTCCGAGCCCCAGCGACGAGACGAACGACTCGAGCCACGCGGGCTCGAGACCGACATCCACCAGGGCGCCGAGGATCATGTCACCGCTGATCCCGGCGAAAGGATCGAAGATCAGCCCGCGCAAGGGGCCTCCAGTTCACGGTTTGCGTGCAACCCGGCCAAATATAGGCGCGGCTTCCGGCCGCGTCAAACCTTGGTTTTCCGCGAAGTCCGGCCCGGCGCGGGCCGAATTCGCGTCAGGCCGCGGAGTCGGGAACGATGGCGGCGTCGAGGAGTTCGAGGACCGGGGCACGACCGAGGACGGCCGCGACCTTGGCGAGCGGCGGGCCGTGCTCGGCGCCGGTCAGAGCGATGCGGAGCGGTTCGAACAACGCACGCCCGCGGGCGCCGACGGCGGCGCCGACCTCGCGGACCGCTGCATCGATCGCGGAGTCGTCCCAGGCCGGGAGCGAGGACAGCCGCTCACGGGCGGCCCGCAGCACGGCCTGGGCGGCCGCATCCTCGCGGAGCGCGTCCCGTCGGGCGGCGCCCGCCGCGTCCAGCGTCGGGACGAACGGATCCAGGTGGTCGTTGATCTCCGAGAAGCACGAAAGGTGCGAGCGGACCGCCTCGACGACGATCGGGAGCGACTCCTGGGAGATCGGGTAGCGCTCCCGGTCGATGAAGGCGTCCACCGCGTTCGCCAGCTCCTCGGTGCTCATCCGTTCGATGTGCTTGAAGGAGAGCCAGCGCAGCTTCTCGGGGTCGAAGACGACGTCGATCGCGCGGATCCGCTCGAGCGAGATCTCCGAGACGAGCCGCTCGCGCACGAGGAACTCGTCGCCCGAGGGGCTCGACCACCCGAGGAGCGAGAGGTAGTTGACGATGGCGTCCGGGTGGTATCCCTCGCGCCGGTAGTCCGCCAGCGCCTTCGCGCCGTGCCGCTTGGAGAGCTTCTGCCGGTCGGGCCCCAGGACCGTCGGCGCGTGGACGAAGACCGGCGGCGTGTAGCCGAGCGCCTGGTAGAGGAGCACCTGCCGGGGTGTGTTCGAGAGGTGGCCGACGCCGCGGATCACGTGCGTGATCTCCATGAGCGCGTCGTCCACGACCACGGCGAAGTTGTAGGTCGGCATCCCGTCCGAGCGGAGGAGGATGAAGTCCCCGACGTCGGCCGCGTCGAAGGCGACGTCGCCGCGGACGACGTCGTGCACGACGATCGTCCCCTCCTCGGGGGTCCGGAACCGGAGCGCCGGCCGCCGCCCCTCGCGCTCGTAACGCGCGATCTCGTCCTTCGTGAGTCGGAGGCACGTCCCGGCGTAGTGCGGCCGCTCGCCCCGCGCGATCGCGGCCTCGCGCGCGGCCTCGATCTCCTCCGGCGTGCAGTAGCACGGGTAGGCGAGCCCCGCGTCGACGAGCTTCTGGGCGTGGTCGCGGTAGATCGCGCCGCGCTCGCTCTGGCGATAAGGCGCGTGGGGCCCCTCACCCGCCGGCCCCTCCACGCCCGGCCCTTCGTCCCACTCCAGCCCGAGCCAGCGCAGGTCCTCCAGGATCCCGGCCTCAGCGCCGGGCACGTTGCGCTCCCGGTCCGTGTCCTCGATCCGGAGAATGAACGCGCCGTCGTGCTTGCGCGCGAAGAGCCAGTTCAGCACCGCCATCCGGGCGTTCCCGACGTGCAGGCTGCCGGTCGGGCTGGGGGCGAAGCGGGTGCGTACCACGGTCTATCGGTTGAGGTGTTCGATCAGCCTTCGGGCCAGCGTCTCCGAGAAGCCCGGCACCTTCGCGATCTCCTCGACGGGCGCGGCGCGGATCGCGCGCACGCTCCCGAAGCGCTCGAGCAACGCCTGCTGCCGCGCCGGGCCGATCCCCGGCACGTCCCGCAGCGCGCTCGTCAGCGTCCTGCGGTGCCGCAGCTTCCGGTTGTACCCATGCGCGAACCGGTGCGCCTCGTCGCGGGCTCGCTGCAGCAGCCGCAGTGCAGGACTCGTGCGTGGCAGGCGCAGCGGCGCCGGGCGGCCGACAAGGTAGACCTCCTCCTCGCGCTTCGCCAGGGAACACAGGGCGACGCCGCCCGCGCCCGCAGCCTCGATCGCCGCGGCCGCCGCGCCGAGCTGCCCCTTGCCGCCGTCGATCACCGCCAGGTCCGGGAGTGGCAGCCCTTCTTCGATCCGGCGCCGGAAGTACCGACCCACGACCTCCGCCATCGACCGGAAGTCGTCGTTCCCCCAATCGCCCCGGACCTTGAAGCGGCGGTACTCCGCCTTCTTCGGTTCGCCGTTCTCGAAGACGACGGCGCTCCCGACGACTTCCGTCCCCTGCGTGTGCGAGATGTCGAAGCAGACCAGCATCCGCGGCACGACCTTCAGGTCGAGCGCCTCCTGCAGCGCGTAGACGACGTCGTCCGCGCGCTCGCGCACGGACTCCGTGAGCACCGCCCGCTCCTCGAGGAGGTGCCGCGCGTTCTGGTTGGCCAGCTCGATCAGCCGCAGCTTGTCGCCGCGCTGCGGCACGTGGGTGCGAACCTTCCGCCCGGCGACCTTGCCGATCATCTCCTCGATCAGCCCCAGGTCCGGGAACTCCGTCGGGACCAGGATCTCGCGCGGCAGGTCGTCCAAGCCCTGTTCGCCGCGGCCGAAGTAGAAGCGCGTGACCGCCGTCGAGACGAGCGTCGCCTCCTCCTCTTCCTCCATGTTCTCGAAGAAGGCGACCTCGCGGCCGAGCAGCTTCCCGTCGCGGATCCGAAGCAGAACCGCGCACCCCAGGTCGCCGTCCCGTGCGACGCCGAGCACGTCCTGGTCGCCGCCGCGCACATCCGCCACCCGCTGGCGACGTTCGATCGCGTCCAGCCCGGCCAGCACATCGCGCAGCACCGCCGCGCGCTCGAACTGGAGCGCCTCCACCGCGGCCTGCATCGCCTTCTCGACGCGCTCGCGCACCGGGCCCGTCCGACCGGCGAGGATCTCCAGCACCTCGTCGATCATCTCGCGGTACTCCGCCTCGGACTGCAACCCGACGCACGGCGCCATGCAGCGGCCAATGTGGTAGTCCAGGCACGGCCGCCGCGGCGCCTCGCGCGGGAGGTCGTACCGACAGCTCCGCACCGGGTGCAGCCGCTTGATCACCTCCAGCGCCTGGCGCATCGGGCCCACGTCCGTGTACGGGCCGAAGTACCGCGCGCCGTCGTTCGTCAGGTTCCGCGTCACGAAGACCCGCGGGAACGGCTCCTGGACCGTGACCTTGATGTACGGGTAGCGCTTGTCGTCCCGGAGCTGGATGTTGAAGCGCGGCCGATGCTCCTTGATCAGGTTCGCCTCGAGGAGCAGCGCCTCCGCCTCCGAGCCGACGACGATCGTGTCGACATCCGCGATCCGGCGAACCAGCTCCCGCGTCTTGAGCGAATGGTCCTGCCCTCGAGTGAAGTAGCTCCTCACCCGCGCTCGCAGCGCCTTCGCCTTGCCGATGTAGATGATCTCGCCGTCGGCGTCCTTGAACAGGTAGACGCCCGGCTGCGTCGGCAGGTGCCGCAGCTTGGCTTCGAGTGCGTTCGACTTCATGGATTGCGAGGGATCCGCCGCGCGGGTCCGCGCCCGTTTCGCCCGTCCATCTAGTACCCCCCGGCCGGACGCCGTTCCTCCCGGGATTCAGCGCCCGAGCTGGAGGTAACGCCGCGCCTGCTCCAGCCCGAGCAGGGCGCCGACCAGGCCGAACCCGGCGACGTAGAGCGAAAGCACCGCGGCGGCGGTGGCGATGGGGTGCAGCGGAGGGAGCACCCAGTCCAGGGCGCGTGCGCACCCGGCGGCGATGCCGGCGGCGAGGACGATCTTGAGAAGAGCGCCGCGATACGCGCCGACGGGCCCGATCCTCCCGCGCAGCGCCCGCCTGAGCAGTACCCATTCCACCCATGCCGCGACGGAGCCGCCGAGCACCAGCCCGAGCGCGCCGAGAGGGTACCCCCGGGCCTCGACCTGCTCCAGCGCGAACATGAGGCCCGCGCCGACCGCCACCGCGATCACGACCCGTGCGGTCGCGACCTTTGCCGGCGTGCGTGTGTCGTGGAGAGCGAAGAACGCGGAGGCATAGAGCCTCGTCGTCGCCGAGGCGTACAGGCCGAGCGTGTAACCCGCCAGCACGAGGTGGGTGAGGTACGTGTCGTTCGCGCTGAAATCGCCCGTCTGAAAGAGCGCCGCCACGATCACGTCGCCCAGGATCAGGTACCCGACGACCGAGGGGACGACGTAGAACGCCGTCCGGGTCAGCGCACCGTCGACGCGCCCCCGAAGCGCGTCCTCCGCGCGGGAGCGCTCTCGCGACAGCTCCGGCAGCTCCGCCGCGGCCACGGACATGCCGAAGAGGCTGATCGGCAGCATGTAGAGCGTCTGTGCGTAGCCGAGGAGCGCGATCGCGCCGCCGGAGATGAACGAGGCGAGGAAGTAATCGACGTAGCCGCTCAGCTGGACGACTCCGCGCCCGGCGATCGCCGGACCCGCGTTGCGCAACGTCTCCCGGACCCCTTCGAGCCGCGTCGAGAACGAGACGCGCAGTCGTCGCTCCAGCGCGAACACCCACGGCAACTGCACGGCGAACTGGAGCACCCCGCCGACCAGCGCGCCCCACGCGAGCGCGATCACGAGCCCCGCGGGCGACCGCTTCGCGCCGAACGCCACCAGCGTCGCGATGATGGCCGCGTTCCAAGCCACCGGTGCAACGTAGGAGACGAAGAACCGGCGGTGGCTGTTCAGGATCCCGAGCGCCCACGCCGAGAGCACGAGCACGCCCGCCATCGGGAAGATGATCCGCACGGCGGCGATCGTGAGCTCTTTGCGCTCTCCCTCGAACCCCGGCGTGAAGACCGAGACCAGCACGGGCGCCAGGAGGATGCCGAGCAACGCGAGCCCGCCCGCGAGCGCGACGATGAGGCCGAGCACCGCGCCCGCGACCCGACCGGCCTCCTCCTCCCGCCCCTTTTCCAGCAGCTCGGCGTATACGGGGATGAACGACGCGCTCAGCGTCCCCTCGCCCAGGAGGTTCTGGAGGAGGTTCGGCATCCTGAGCGCCGCGCGGACCACGTCCGAATAGATCGAAACGCCGAGGTAGTGAGCGATCGCTCTCTCCCGGACGAGGCCGGCGATCCTGCTCAACAAGATGCCCGCTGCCACCCAACGGGCGGAGCGGGCGGAGGCAGGGGACGGTGCCACGTCAGTCGTTCGGCTCACCGGGGCCGATGGCGCCGCCCGCCGCGGGCTTCTTCTCGAGGAGGCGGTGCAGGAACTCCGCCTGCTCCTCGAGCCGCTGGACCTCCCGGCTCAGCCGCTCGACCTCGCCCTCGAGCGCGGCCAGGCGATCGTCCATCGCACCGCCTTCCACGCGGCCGCGTTCCAGACGCGACGCCAACGCCCGGCCCAGCTGCGAGTCCAGGATCACCGCGATCAGCGGGATCAGCAACGCCAGAATGATGATGAATCCCAACATGGCGTCTGTAAGCTACTTCGTCGATGGCGGGCGCTCAAGCGTCGCCGGCGCGGTCACCCCATGGAAACGGCGGCCGTGTCCAGCTCGACCTCCATCCGGTCCGCCACGGCGTCGAGCAGCTCCGAGCCATAGCGAACCAGGAACTGGTACACGTTCAGGACCCGCTCCTGCGGCGCGCCGTCCGGGTACAGGTTCGCCCGCGCCTTCTCCAGCTGGTCGAGCCCCAGCTCGTTCTGCTGCTTCATGTGGTGGACGATCTTCTTCTCCACCTCCGCGAGCTGCATGTGTCCGGCGTTACGAGCCTTCTCCAGCGGCCCCTTGAGCGTCGGGTCGATCCCTTGCGTCGCGCGGACCAGTCGATCGTACCCCTCGGCGAGCTGGCGACGCAGCGCCGCAATCGCTTCCGTGACCTCCGCGGGCAGCTCGGCGCGGACGACGCGGCCCGCCAGCTCGTGGATCGGCTGCCGGAAGTCGTCGACCTCGACGCCGAACTTGTCGAGTACCTTGCGTACCTTCGGTTCGATCAGCGTGACCGAGAAGCGCGGGAACACCACCGGCATCCCGATCCCGTGCGCGTCGAAGAGCGGGCCGATCTGCCCGAAATAGCTCAGCTCGCCGGGGCCGGCCACGTAGCAAACCGTCGGCAACACCGCGCTCTCGACCACCGGCCGCAGGGCGACGTTCGCCGAGAAGCGCTCCGGCGACTCCGCCAGGAGCGCCAGCAGTTCGTCCCGCCCGAAGCGGCGCCCGCTCCCGCGGAGGATGAATCCGCCGTCGTCGCGATACAGCCGCTCTCGCCCCGCTTCGTCCTCATAGCACACGTTCGTGGCGCCCTCGAGCACCGGGACCTGCGCGTGGTAGCCGACGGCCTCCAGCTCCGCCGTCCGACGCGCGAGCAGCGCCTCGTGCTCGGCTGACGCATCGAGTTCCCGCGCCATGAGGTCCGACGCCGCCTTCTTGAGGTCCGGGCTACCGCCGTCGACGAACCCCATCCCGAACGGCGCCAGCAGCCCCGTCAGCACCTCGCCGAACGCGCCGGCGACGCTCTTCCCCGGCCGGTAGCATTCGCGGAGGAAGTCGAGCAGCGCGCCCGCAAATTCCGTCGTGGGCAGATGTTGCGTGAATTCATTTAAGGCGACTTCGACCTCCACGCCGAGAAGCCGGTTGCGCATCGACGCCGGCGGCGCATCCGCCGGTGCATCGAGCGTGATCCGATGCAGGTTGTTCGCGCGGTCGAGGACGAAGGTGTGGTTCGCTTCGGCCCAATCGTGGTCGTCCGACGCGATCCAATAGACCGGCAGCACCGGGCGGCCGAGGGCGCGCTCCAACGCTTCGGCCAGCCGCACGGCGGCGAGGGCTTTGTAGATGGTGTAGAGCGGACCCGTGAAGAGTCCGGGCTGCTGCCCCGTCGTGACGATGAGGCCGTTCCCCGCGCGAACCTCCTCGAGGCGGGCCGCCGCTGCCGCGGACGGCGCGTGGATCAGGGCGGCCGCCCTTCGACGCGCTTCGGGATCGAAGCGACGGTCGACCTCCTCGGCTTTGGCCCGGTACGACTCCACGTCCCGGGGCGCGCCGGCGTAGAACGCAAGCGCCTCGGGCCGGCCGTCTTGGTAGTCCTTTACGATGCGGGGACCGGAGATTCCACGGACGAGGATCTCGAGATTCAGAACACCCCTCCCGGTCGCGGCGCGGGCTGCGCCGAAATCATTCGTCGGCCTTGTGATACGGCTCGCCTCTCAGGATCGTCCCGGCTCTGTAGAGCTGCTCGAGGAGGACGAGACGAGCGAGGTCGTGCGGAAGGGTGAGCGACGACAACGAGAGTCGCAGGTTGGCGCGAGCGATCACCCCATCGTCGATGCCGAGCGCGCCGCCGATCAGGAACGCCACTCCCGGCCGCGCCGATACGGCGAGGGACTCGAGGTGACGCGCGAGGCGGGTCGAGCTCCACGCCACGCCTTCGCGCGTGAGGGCGACGACCTCGAACCCGGGAGGCACCTGCTCGACCAATCGCCGCGACTCGGCCTCCCTGACCTGCGCATCCGTCCTGCCCTTCCCTGCCTTTTCCGCCTTGACTTCGACGGTCGTGAGGCTCCAGTACCGGGCGGCCCGCCGCTCGTATTCGCCGATCGCGTCGGCGAAAAGGCGGTCGGGCCGGCCAATGCAGGTGATCTGGAGCCTCACGCCGCCGGAGGGCTCACGCGTACACGCCGCGCAGCTTGTGCACGGAGGCGACCCGGTCGATCGCCACCATGTAAGCGGCCGTACGCATGTTCACGTTGTGCTGCCGAGCGTAGCTCAGCACGTTGTGGAACGACCGGACCATGATCTCCTGCAGCCGCTGGTTGACCACGTCCTCGCTCCAGTAGTACCCCTCGCGGTTCTGGACCCACTCGAAGTAGCTCACCGTGACGCCGCCGGCGTTGGCGAGGATGTCGGGCACGACGAAGATCCCCTTGTCCTCGAGGATTGCGTCCGCCGCGGCCGTCGTCGGGCCGTTCGCGCCCTCCACGATGACCTTAGCCTTGACGTTCCCCGCGTTGCGGCTCGTGATCACGTTCTCGAGCGCCGCTGGGACGAGCAGGTCCACGTCCAGCTCGAGGAGCTGCTCGTTCGTGATCGGATCGCCGTTCGGGAAGCCCTCGATGAACCGGTTCTCCCGGACCCACTTGAGGGCCTCGGCGATGTAGATCCCGTTCGGGTTGTAAACCGCGCCGCTCTTGTCGCCGATCGCGACGACGGTGAGACCCTCCTTCTCCATGAGCGATGCGGCCACGGATCCGACATTGCCGAATCCCTGAACGGCCACCTTGGTTCCGCTGAGCGGCATCCCGAGTACGCGCAAGGCCTCCTTGGCCACGATCGTGACGCCGCGGCCCGTCGCCTCGCGGCGGCCGAGCGATCCGCCGATCGAAACCGGCTTCCCCGTCACCACCGCCGTCACCGTATGGCGCTTGTGCATGGAGTACGTGTCCATGATCCACGCCATGACCTGCTCGTTGGTGTTGACGTCCGGCGCCGGAACGTCCGAATCGGGGCCCAGGATCTCGAGGATCGACGACGTGTAGCGGCGCGTCAGTCGCTCCAACTCCCCCATGGACATGCGCGACGGATCGCAGATCACGCCGCCCTTCGCACCGCCGAACGGAACATCGACGACCGCGCACTTCCATGCCATCCAGGCCGCCAGCGCGGTGACCTCGTCCAGGTTGACGCCGGGATCGAACCGGATTCCGCCCTTCGCGGGGCCGCGAGACGTGTTGTAATGGACGCGGATTCCGGTGAAGACCTCGATCTCGCCGTTGTCCATGACGACGGGGATCGACGTGATGATCTGCTTCTCGGGGTGTCGGAGGATGCGATAGATCCCGGGGTCGAGATCAAGCAGCTCGGCGGCCCTGTCGAAGCGCTCCATCATCGCTTCGAAGGGATTTTCCTCGTTCAGTGGAGGGTTCGTGTCCAGCTTCGGACTGATCATCTGTGCGCCGCTCATCGGCTCTGGGCCTCCTGAATGTCCCCCACGCACCGCCTCGTGTCGTTGGGGGGAAGTACCGATCCGTACCCGAACGGGTGTCCCACCCGACTGTGGCACCCGCGGCTCTCCGGCCACCGCCGCGCGCAAGAGGTGACGAGGAGAGTGGTTTCGACGATTTCAGCACCCCGGAACACCCGCTCCGGTGGTGCAGGCGCGCGTGGTCTCAGTCACCCATGAACACTGCGCTCCCCGGCGGTCGGTCGGGGAGCGCGCTGGATGCTAGATCATTATCGTTCTCCCCGCCAGTACCCCCGCCGATCATCGTGCTGACGCACGCTCGCGACTTCGAGTCACCAAATCGTCCAGGTGCCGCTCGATCGCTGCCTCGCCACCCTCGACCGCGACTCCCTGGTCCAGGATCCAGAGGTCCAGCTCCGGCGCGAGAGGCGCCAGCTTCACCGCGTCCTTGGCCGTGGTCACGACCGGCCGCCCCGCCGCGCCCTCCAGGATCCGCCTCGCGTCGCGGGCGTCGTAGGCGTGGTGGTCGCGGAAGATCACCACGTCCGCGACGTTCGCGCCGGCCGCGACGGCGTTCGCCACGAATTCCCGTGGACGCGCGATCCCCGCGACCGCGACGACCTCGCCGGCGGGTGCCCCGGCCGCGGCCGACGCGGCGGCCTCCGGCCGGTCGGACCCGCTCGCCGCCGCCATGCCTGGCAGATCGGGTGCCGTTGCGCCGCGACTCCCACCCGCGTCCGGCTGGCCGAGATCCCGCGCCGGACGCCACCCCGCCGGGTAGAGGTGCACCTGCGCGATCGCCACACCCGGCGCCCACCGCCCGATAGTATCGGCAATCTCGGCCGCGGACTCGCGTGGCGCCGTGCGTCGCGTCACCACAACGATGTCGGCGCGCCGCAGCGCCGCCGGCCCCTCCCGCCACGGGCCGCGCGGAAGCAGCTTCGGTCGGGGCGTCCAGTCCTCCGCCGCGACCAGCACCACGTCCAGGTCGCGGGCCAGCCGCCGGTGCTGGAAACCGTCGTCCAGGACGACGACGTCGGCCCCGGCCTCGATCGCGCGCGCTCCACCCGCGATCCGGTCACGGTCCACGACCACCGGAACGTCCGGGTACCACAGCCGATGCAGTGCCGGCTCGTCCGCTGCGTACCCACCGTGCAGCACGGCCGGCCGCGCGCCGCGCCGTCGCAACTCCTCGACGACCCACCGCGTGACCGGCGTCTTGCCCGTGCCGCCGACGGCGATGTTCCCGACGCTGACCACCGGGACCCCGAGCCGGTGTTGGCGACGCAGCCCCCGGGAGTACGAAGCGTGATACGCCGTCGAGGCGACGCGATACGCCGCCTCGAACGGGAGCAGCGCCGCCATCAGGACCGCCCCCGCAACCCCCGCCTCGCCGCGCCAGATCCGCTCGACCCGGGTCGCGGCAACGGGCGTCGCGCCGGGCGCGTCCCGCTCAACCATGCGCCGCGCCATCCACCACGTCCATGAGCCGGTTCAGCTCCGCCTCCAGGAGACGCCCGATCGCCTCGACCTCGGCCGGCTCCGCGTCGCGCGGCACCTCGAACGGCGATCCGTACGCTACACGTATGCGAGCGAACGGTTTCGGGACCAGGAACCGATCCCAGCTCTCGAACCACCAAGCCCGGTCCGCTCCCGCGGCCACCGGAACGAGCGGCAGACCGGTCGCCCGCGCAGCGGCCAGGACACCGGGCTTGAGCTTCTGCCTCGGGCCCCGGGGGCCGTCGGGCGTGACCGCGATCGTCCGCCCCGATCGCGCCAGCCTCACGATCTCGCGCAGCGCCGGGACGCCGCCCCGGCTGCTCGAGCCCCGCACGGCGTCGTAACCCCAGCGCCGGAGCACCCGGGCGATGTATTCGCCATCCTCGGAGCGGCTGATCAGCCCGACCATCCCGCGACCCCGGTGATAGTAGCCGGCCGGGAGCAGCCGGCCGTGCCAGATGACCATGAGGCACGGCGTGCCCCGGTCGCGGAGCGGCGCGTAGTTCTCTTCTCCGAGGACCTCGAACGTCGCCGTTCGGAACAACGCGTCCAGGATCCACCCGCCGACCCGCCCCGCCGCCCTGAAGCGCAGACCGTCCCTCATGTCGGGGCCTCGAGCAACTCCTCGGCGAGCTCGACCACCCGCGCGGCCGCGCCCGGCGGCCGGCCGTCCGTCGGCGCCAGCGCGGCCCTGACCCGCTCCAGCCCGGCGACCACCGAATCACGCTTGGGGCTGCCGGGATCCAGGAGCGGATCCAGCGCGGCCGCGAGCGCATCCGGAGTCGCTGCATCCTGCACGAATTCGGGTACGAGCCGCTCGCCGGCCACCAGATTGACGAGGCCGATGTGGTCGACGCGCACCAGTCGCCGCGCGAGTGCGTACGTGAGCCCGCTCGTGCGGTACGCTATGACCATCGGAGTCCCCGCGAGCGCCGCCTCGAGCGTCGTCGTCCCCGACTTCACCAGCGCCGCCGCCGCGTGCATCAGGAGCGCACGCGAGCGCTCGGTCCGGGGAAACGGCGCGCCGTCGTACGCCCGGTCCCCCACGGCGCCGGACGTGGCGATCACCGGCTGCACGTCCGGATGCCGTCGCCGCACCAGCTCGGCCGCCTCCACGAAGATCTCGAGATGGCGCGCGACCTCCTGTGCGCGGGAGCCCGGGAAGAGCGCGAGGAGGGGACGTTCCGGGTCCAGCCCGTGGGCCGCGCAGAACTCTTCCCGTCTCAGTTCCGCCGGCGCCGCGTCCAGCAGCGGATGCCCCACGAAGCGCACGTGCGCGCCGGCCTCGCGGAAGATCGCCTCCTCGAACGGCAGCACGACCGCCAGCCGATCCGTCTCCTCCGCCAGGCGACGGATCCGGCTCCGATGCCACGCCCAGACTTGCGGCGCGATGTAGTACAGGACCGGTATACCCGACGCCCGGGCGGCGCCGGCCAGCTTGAGGTTGAAACCAGGATAGTCGATCGGAAGGACGAGATCGGCTCCGCGCGCCGCCATCTCCGCGCGCAGCCGGCGGAACAACTTCAGAAAGTATGGGAGGCGCCCCGCGACTTCCACGAATCCCATGACCGCCAGGTCACGCAGGTCGGCCAGGAGTTCGACGCCCTCTTCGGCCATGCGCGGGCCGCCCAACCCGAACATTCGCGCCGACGGCCAGCGCCGTCTCAGCTCGCGCGCCACCGCCGCTCCGTGGAGGTCGCCCGACGGCTCGCCCGCGGAGAGCAGGATCGTCGGTGTGGACACCGTCAGAACAGTCGGCTCAGATAGTACATCAAGAAGAGCACGAGGATGAGTCCCAGGATCTGCTTCCACAGGCGCGGAGGCCGCGCCAGGTGGCCGGACATCTCCTCTTTACGCTCCCGCCGAACTCGTATGAGCGACATGTTGCTCGATCCGGTCTACGATCTCCAGCGCGACGGCCAGCGCCCGCCGGCCGTCCTGCCCGGACACCGCGACCGGCGCACGTCCGGCCACCGCGTCCACGAAGCTCTCCAACTCGCAACGGAGCGGCTCACGCCCATCGCCCTGGAGCGGGATCCGCTCGATGATCGCGTCCAGCGACGGCGCGGAGAGCGGTACGCCGGGCTCGAAAACCATCCCGGGGCGCAACCGAAGGAACTCGCCGACGCCCGCAGCCAGATCGAGGCTGATGTACCCGGACCGCTGGAAGAATCTGATCTTCCGCTTCCGCTCGACCGAAACGCGGCTCGCCGTCAGGTTCGCCACGCCGCCCCCCTCGAACTCGATCCGGGCGTTCGCGATGTCCGGGCTCGGCGTGAGCACGGGCACGCCCACCGCGGCGATCGAGACCACGCGGCGCGAGGCCAGGCTCAGGACGAGGTCGAGGTCGTGAATCATCAGATCCAGCACCACCGCCACGTCCGTCCCCCGAACGCCGAACGGCGCCAGCCGATGGCTCTCGATGAAGAGCGGCTCGTCCAGGTACGGTTCGCAGGCGCGCAGCGCGCCGTTGAAACGCTCGACGTGCCCGATCTGCACCAGCGCGCCGGACGCGGACGCCGCATCCAGGATCCGGTCCGCCGCCTCGAGCGTCGGGGCGATCGGCTTCTCGACGAGTACGTGCACCCCGCGCTCCAGCGCGGCGCACGCTACGGCCTCGTGCGCCGTCGTCGGGACCGCGACCACGACGGCGTCCACCAGGTCGAGGAGCGAGTCCAGCTCGGAGAACGACGTCGCGCCGAGCGTCGCCGAGACCTCGGCCAGACGCTTCGCGTCCACGTCGTGGATCCCGACCAGCTCCGCGCCGGGTATCTCCCGCAGGATGCGCGCGTGGTGGAACCCCAGGCTCCCCACCCCTACGACGCCGACCCTGACGTTGCCCGCCATCCCCGCCTCAGAGCGTGATGCCCCGCTCGCTCGCCTCGATGAAGGCGAGCATGTGCTCGACCTCCGGGAGCAGCGGCAGCTCCTCCCGCGCCTGCCGCACCGCCTGCGTCACGTTGAGCGAGGATTGGAAGACCAGCCGGTACGCTCTCTTCAGCGCCAGGCGAACCTCTTCGGGGAAGCCGCGGCGCTGGAGGCCGACCGAGTTCAGCCCGTACGTCGCGAGCGGGCTCCCGGCCGCCTTGACGTAGGGTGCGACATCCTTCTGGACGCGCGACGCGCCGCCCACGAACGCGTGGCAACCGATCCGGACGAACTGGTGGATCGCCGTCAGCCCGCCCACGATCGCCCAATCCTCGATCTCCACGTGACCGCCCATGTTCACCGCGTTCGACAGGATCACGTGGTTCCCGATCACGCAGTCGTGCGCCACATGCACGTAGGCCATCAGGAGACAGTCGTCCCCGATCTCCGTCCGGCCGAGCGCGGAGGTCCCGCGGTTCAGCGTCGCGTACTCGCGAACGACCGTCCGGTTGCCGACGATCAGGCGCGTCTCCTCGCCCTGGAACTTCAGGTCCTGCGGATCGGTCCCGAGGACGGCGCCATTGTGGATCCGGCAGTCCGTGCCGATCACCGTGTCGCGCTCGATCAGCACGTGCGGCCCGATGTGCGTACGATCGCCGATCACCACGTTCGGGCCGATCACGGTGTAGGGCCCGACCACGACCTCGGCACCGAGCTCCGCGCTCGGGTCGATCACCGCCGTCGGGTGCACATCGGCCATCGGGTACGCCTTGGTGTTCAACATTCTGGCGCCTCCCTCAGCGGTCCCGGATCCCGGCCATCATCTCGGCTTCCACCGCGACCTGGCCGTCCACGTATCCCACGCCGCGCATCCGGCAGACGTGGCGCCGAAGTTGCAGCATCTCGAGCTCGAAGCGGATCTGGTCGCCGGGCGTGATCGGGCGCCGCCATTTCACGTTGTCGAGAGCCATGAAGTAGATCGTCTTGTTCTCGACGTCCTCGACCGCTTCCATCAGGAGCAGTCCTCCCACCTGCGCCATCGCCTCGATCACCAGCACGCCCGGCATGACTGGGTGCCCCGGGTAATGGCCCTGGAAGAACGGCTCGTTGATCGTGACGTTCTTGATCCCGACGATCCGCTTCCCCGTCTCGAACTCCAGGATCCGGTCGACCAGGAGCATCGGGTAGCGGTGCGGGAGGTACTGCATGATCTTCTCGATGTCGACGATCGGCTGCCCCTGCAGCCGACCCGCGGCGCGGATCGCCCGCGCGAGCGCGACGTTCCCCTCGTGGCTCGGGCGGTCCGCCACCACGTGCGCCACGACCCGCGCGCCCAGGAGCGCGAGATCGCCCACCACGTCGCCGATCTTGTGGCGCACGAACTCGTCCGGGTACCGCAATTCGCCGGACGCGACGCCTTCGTCGTCGAGGACGACGGCGTTCTCGAGCGACGCTCCCAACGCCAGGCCACGGGCACGCAGCGCTTCCGCCTCCTTGACGAAGCCGAACGTCCGTGCGCCGGCGAGCTCGCGATCGAAGACCTCCGGCGCAATGTCGAAGGATGCGAACTGCCGCCCGACCACCGGGTGCGGGAAGTCGATCGTCGCCGAAACCCGGTACGCCGGCGCCGGCGCCGCCACGTACGACGCGCCGGACTTGACTTCCGCCGTCACCGGCTGCTCGAGCGCGATCACCCGCGCATTCTCATCCTGCGCCTCCGTCCCGGCCCGCGCCAGCACGTCGTAGAACGGACGGAAGCTACCGTCGCCGATCGGGATCTCCGGCCCGCTCACGTCGACCCGGAGATTGTCGATCCCGAGCGCGGCGACGGCGGCCAGCAGGTGCTCGACCGTGCGCACCACCGCCTCGCCCGCCGCCAGGCTCGTGCCCCGGTCCGTCGACGATACGTGGTCCAGGTCCGCGGGGATCTCCGGCTCGCCGTCCAGATCCACCCGCCGGAACCGGATCCCGCTCCCCGCCGGCGCCGGCCGGAAGCGCACCCGCGCCGTCGCACCCGTGTGCAGTCCAATCCCCTCGAACTCGGCTTCCGCCGCAAGCGTCTGCTGCCTCGGTGCCGTCATTCTTCCCCAGCCTCTCGACCAAAGAGCGCTCTCTCGAGCGCTCGGATCCGCTTCATCACCTCGGGGAGCCGGAACAGCGCCGCCTGCGCCCGAAGCGCTTCCTTGTGGGGCCGCGCCGGATACCCGCTGTATACCGCACCCGCCGGCACGTCCCCGAACACACCGGCCTGCGCCGCGATCGTCGCGCCGTCCCCGACCGTCACATGCCCCGGGATCCCGACCTGGCCGGCCAGCGTGACCCCCCGGCCGATCGTCGAACTACCCGCGACCCCGACCTGCGCGACGATGATCGAATGCGCCCCGATCCGCACGTTGTGCGCGATGTGGACCAGGTTGTCGATCTTGACGCCGTCCCCGATCTCCGTCTCGCCGATCGAACCGCGGTCGATCGCCGTGTTCGCCCCGATCTCCACGTCCGCGCCGATTCGGCAGCCGCCGACCTGCGGCACCTTCCGATGCGCGCCGTCCGCGAAGACGTAGCCGAAGCCGTCCACGCCCACACGCACGCCCGAATGCAGGATGCTCCGCGCCCCGACGCGCACGCCCGGATAGAGCGTCACGTGGGGATGGAGCACCACATCCTCGGCGACGTCGCAATCCTCGCCCACGACGACGTGTGCGCCGATCCGCGCCCGCGCGCCGATCCGAGCACCGCGGCCGATCACCGCGTACGGCCCCACGGCGACATCCTCGCCGAGCTCGGCCTCCTCGTGGACGATTGCCGTCGGATGGATCCCCGGCTCGACCGGCCGCTCGGGGTACATGCGGCCCAGCACCGCGGCCAGCGCGCGATGGACGTCGCGGACGACGATCCGCACACGCCCATCTCCGACCCGGTCGTCCAGCTCTTCCGTAACCAGGATCGCACCGGCCCGAGACTGCTCAACGTACGCGGCGTACCGCGGATGCGCAAGAAACGACAGCTCCGCAGGTTGCGCACGTTCGAGGGGCGCCACCCCGGACAACTCCGGGTCGGCGCCCCCTCGCACCGTGCCTCCCACCAATGCGGCGATCTCCGATGCCTTCACCGGACCACCACCTCCCTCACACCGGGACTCTCTTATCGTCTCGGGAAAGTGTCTTACCGGGAGGCCGTTGCCCGCAGACGGGCCAGAACCTGATCGGTGAGATCCAGCGACGGGTCGGCCGCGATGATCGCCCCCGACGCGACGTCGAAGATGAATGCGTAGCCGCCCTGTTGCCGGATGTCGTTGATCACCGAATCGATCCGCTCCATGATCGGTCCGACGAGCTCCTGCTGCCGCGCTTGCGCCTCGCGGTCCAGCTCCATGGCGCGCTGCTGCAGCTCGATCTGCTTCTGCCTGATGTTGGCCTCACGCTGCTGCCGCTCCTGCGCGGCGAGCATCCCCTGCTGCTTCTCGTAATCGGCGATCATCCGATCGATCTCCTCCTCGAGCTTCTGCAGCTCGGCCCGGTAGCGCTGCATGTCCTGCTCGAACGCCTGCTGGGCCTCGCGGGTGCCGGGAGCCTCGGCAAGGATCCGCCGCGAGTCGATGAACCCCCACTTTAGGGCGCCCTGCGCCATCGCCGGGGTGACGCCGGCGACCAGCGCCGCGGCGGTGAGGAGAAACACGTGGGTCAAACGCATTGTCCTTTCCCTCTGGTTAGAATCCCTGCCCACCGAACTTGAAATGGAACTCCCAGCCCGGCTTGAACTTGTCGAAGCCGTAGGCGAAATCGAGGCCGAGCGGACCGAACGGCGTCACGAGCATCAGCCCGATCCCCGCGCCCCGGAACAGGCGAGTCGGATCGATCTCACGGAAGTCGCTCCAGACGTTCCCCGCGTCGTAGAAGAGCGACAACGACACCATGTCGTTGAAGCGCACGGCATACTCGGCGCTCAGCTTCAGGAACGCGTCGCCGAAGCGGCGGTCGGCCGGGACCCACCCCGGTTCGTTGTCGCTCTGACGGCGCGGCGCGTAGCCGCCCGGCGTGATCTCCGTCTCGCTGTACCCGCGCAGCGACTCGCCGAACTGGACGCCGCCCATCCAGAACCGCTCGAAGGGGAACAGCGACGCGTCGCCGAAGATGGCGCCGGTCCGCGCCGACAGCCCCAGCGCGAGGCGGATCGGCCGGGTCCCGGGCGCGCCGCCCCCGATCTCTCCCATCGGCACCCACCAGCTCGCCGAGGCCGTGTACTTCTGGAATCCGCCGTCGCCGCCCAGGATCCCGCCGGCGAAGGTCGCTTCGATGTCCTGCCGCGACCCGTTCGTCGGGAAGAGCGGGCTGTTCAGGCGGTTGCGGAGCAGCCCCACCGAGATCGAGCTCTGGAGAGCGTCGGGCAGGCTGAAGAGCGAGCCCTCGACGCCCTCGGCTTCGGTGTACTGCGTCTTCGCCAGGCCGTACCCGAGGTACACGCGGGAGAACCGGCGGTCGAGCGGGAACGGCACGCCGAACCGGATCGAGCCGCCCATCCGCCGCTGCTCGCCCTCTTCGAACGAGACGAACTGGCTGCCGAACGCGTACCTCGTGTTGAAGAGCGAGATCGAGCCGCTCACCCGCGACCCGGCGATCGCCGGATCCGAGTAGCTCGCATCGAAGTTGTTCGTGTAGCGGCCCCACTCCATCCGCAGCCGGCCGGACTTCGCCATCCCGAACAGGTTCGGGTGCTCGTACCCGAAGAAGCCCGTGAGGCCGCTCCAACCGCCGATCGACGTGCCGAAGTTGATCGACCCGGTCTGCTTTTCCTTGACGTTGAAGACGATGTTGACGTCGCCGTTCTCGAGCGGCTCGATGTCCGGCGGCGGCATCGGCGTCTCGAAGAAGCCGAGCCCGGAAATGGCCTGATAGCTCTGAATGAGCGCCTCTTCGTTGTAGACGTCGCCGGGGAAGACGTAGATGCGGTCGCGAATGACCTCTTCGTGCGTGTACGTGTTCCCGCGGACCAGGACCTGGTTGATGAAGGCGGGCTCGCCCTCCTGGATCCTGAGCCCGAGGCGCACGGCGGGCGAACCGTCATCCGTTCGGATTCGCTCGATCTCCGGCTCGACCCGGGCGTACAGGTAGCCCAGGGTCCGGTAGAGCTGCGCGACACGCTCCGAAGCCTCGAAGAACGCCGCGCGATCGAACACCTCGCCCGACGCCCGCTCCTTGGTCCCGCCCAGGCCGATGTGGTTCAGGAGGCCGCCCGTGCGCCGCTCGAAGTACTGGCGAATGTCGTCCGTGGCGAAGCGCCGGTTGCCCCAGACCTCGAACCCGGCAAGCCGATACTGCGGCCCCTCGTCGACCGAGATGATCAGGCGCGCCTTCCCGGTTTCCGGGTCCACGACCAGCGAGTCGCCGGTCACGGCAAAGTCGATGTAGCCGTGGCGTCCGTAGAAGTCCGGGAGGTTCTGACGGAGGTCGCGCCGCAGCTTCTCCTCGTCGTACGTCCCCTTCTGGAACCAGAAGAAGCCCTCGGGCCGGCTCTCCAGGACGCCGCGCAGCTGCTCGTCGGAGAACGCCTCGTTCCCCTCGAACTCGATCTCCGCGATCGCGACCCGCTGCCCTTCCTCCACGTCGAAGATCAACCGGTACTCGCCCGGACGGCCCTCCACCGGCTCCAGGCGATGCTCGACGGAGCGCGCCCGGTACCCCTTGTTCGCGAGCATCTCGCGCACGAGCTGGACGGCCGCGTTGACGCGCGACGGGCGTAGCGGCGCGCCGATCGCCAGACCGGCGGAGTCGCGCACGGTCACGGGGCTCAGGTTCTGGAGCCCGTGGAATTCAATGCTAGCGACGTACGGCTGCTCCTTCACCTCGATGGTGAGCTTCACCCGCCCGGGGTCGCTCCCGTCGGCCGCCACGACCTGAATGTCGTTGAACTGGCCGGTCGCCCAGAGACGACGGATGGCGCGGTTGATCTCCTTCCACGTGACGGAGGCGCCCAGCCGAAGCCCGGACTCCCCGACGATGAAGGAATGATCGAGGCGCTGTTGCCCGCGTACATCGATCGCTTCGATGACGAGGGGCTCGGACGCCTGGCCGCCGGCGACGTCCTGCGCCCGGAGGGGCGTGGCGGGGACGGCCAGGAGGCAAAGGACGAAGGCCGTCGCCGCAGCGGCGGCCCGTTCACGGATCGATCCCATCGGCCCTGATTTGCTTTCGATCTCAGGTCTTGCTCGACGAAGGCACACGGAACTCCAGCCCTTCGCCCTCCGGCCCGACGTCGACCTCGATCTCGTCGCCGGCGGTGAACTCCGCGAGGAGGATCTTCTCCGACAGCGGATCCTCGAGGTACCGCTGGATCGCGCGCCGCAGCGGGCGAGCGCCGAACTTCTCGTCGTAGCCGTGGTTGACGAGGAATTCGATCGCCGCGTCCGTGATCGTGAGCTTGAGGTCCTCCTCGGCCAGACGCTTGTGCGTCTCCTCGAGCATGATGTGGACGATCTGGCCGATCTGCTCCTTGGTCAGCGGGTGGAAGACGATGATGTCGTCCACGCGGTTCAGGAACTCGGGGTTGAACGCCCGCTCGATCTCCGTCTTGACCTTTTCCTGCATCGCCTCGTAGACGCTGTCCGCGCCGCGCGGGTGGAAGCCCAGCATCTTCCCCTTGCTGATGTCCCGCGCACCGAGGTTCGACGTCATGATGATGACGGTGTTCTTGAAGTCGATCACCCGGCCGTAGTTGTCCGTCAGGTGCCCCTCGTCGAGGACCTGCAGCAGAATGTTGAAGACGTCCGGATGCGCCTTCTCGATCTCGTCGAGGAGCACCACCGAATACGGCTTGCGGCGGATCGCCTTGGTCAGCGTCCCGGAATCCTCGTAGCCGACGTATCCCGGAGGCGCGCCGATCAGCCGCGAGACCGAGAACTTCTCCATGTACTCGCTCATGTCGACGCGGACCAGCGCGTCCTTGTCGGCGAAGAGGAACTCCGCGAGGGCGCGGGCGAGTTCCGTCTTCCCGACGCCCGTCGGGCCGCTGAAGATGAAGCTGCCGATCGGGCGCCGCGGATCCTTGAGGCCGGCCCGGCTCCGCCGGATCGCCCGGCTGATCGCCTTGATCGCCTCTTCCTGGCCCACGACCCGCTTGTGCAGCTCCTCCTCCATGTGGACGAGGCGCTCGCTCTCCGCCTCCTTGAGGCGCGTGACCGGGATCCCGGTCCAGCGGCTCACGATGAAGGCGACGTCCTGCTCCGTGATCGTCGGACGGAAGTTGCGACGCTCCTGCTCCCACTCCTCCTGCTTGCGCCGGATCTCGCTCTGGAGCTCGCGCTCGCGGTCGCGCAGCTCGGCCGCGCGCTCGAAGTCCTGGTCGCGGATCGCCTCGTCCTTCTTCGCGGCCAGCTCCTCGAGCTGCGCCTTGAGGTCCGCGACCTCCGGCGGCGGGACCTGCGTCGCGAGGCGCGCACGCGCGCCGGCCTCGTCGATCACGTCGATCGCCTTATCCGGGAGGAACCGGTCCGTGATGTACCGCTCCGACAGCCGCGCGGCCGCTTCCAGCGTCTCGTCCGGGATGATCACCTTGTGGTGATCCTCGTAGTGCTTGCGCAGACCCTTCAGGATCTGGATCGTCTCCTCCACCGTCGGCGGATCCACGATCACCGCCTGGAAGCGCCGCTCCAGCGCGCCGTCCTTCTCGATGTACTTGCGGTACTCGTTCAGCGTCGAGGCGCCGACGCACTGCAACTCGCCGCGCGCGAGCGCCGGCTTCAGCATGTTCGACGCGTCGATCGCGCCCTCGGCCGCGCCCGCGCCGACCAGCGTGTGCAGCTCGTCGATGAAGAGGATGATGTTCTTGTTCTGGGCGATCTCGTTCATGATCGCCTTGAGCCGCTCCTCGAACTGACCGCGGTACTTCGTCCCCGCGATCACCGCGGCCATGTCCAGCGCGAGGACGCGGTGGTCGCGCAGGCTGTCCGGGCACTCGCCCTTCGCGATCAGCTGCGCCAGCCCCTCGACGATCGCCGTCTTGCCGACGCCCGGCTCGCCGATCAGGACCGGGTTGTTCTTCTTGCGCCGGCTCAGGATCTCCATGACGCGCTCGATCTCCTTGCCGCGTCCGATCGTCGGATCCAGCTCGCCCGCGCGGGCGAGTTCGGTCAGGTCACGGCAGAAATGGTCGAGCGCCGGCGTCTTGCTCTTCTTCTCGCCCTTGGGCGCCGAACCGCCGCTGCTCCCGGGGCTCGACGGCGGAGTCGGGTTCACGTCGCTCCCCAACAGCTTCAGCGTCTGGGCACGCGCCTCCTCGAGAGTGACGCCGAGCGAGTTCAGCACCGCGGCGGCGATCCCCTTCTCCTCCCGCAGCAGGCCGAGAAGCAGGTGCTCCGTGCCAACGTACGAGTGGTTCAGCTCCCGGGCCTCCGCCATCGCGTACTCGAGCACCTTCTTCGCCCGCGACGTGTACGGAAGCTCCCCGAGAGCGATCGTGGCCTTCCCTTTCCGGACCGACTCCTCGACCCGCTCGTGGATCTGCTCCAGATCCACGTTCAGGTTCATGAGCACGGCGGCCGCCACGCCTTCCCCTTCCCGGATCAGCCCGAGCAGAATGTGCTCCGTGCCCACGTAGTCGTGCTGGAGTCGGATCGCCTCTTCACGCGCCATCGCGAGCACTTTGCGGACCCGGTCCGTGAAGTTGTAATTCATGGAAGACCTCTTAGCCGGAGACGTCGATGCCTCAGTTCACGCCCCTTCCGCGGCCGAATCCCCATCGCTCGTCGGCACTTCGCCCTCGGCGGCGAGGATGCGGCGGACATAGGCTGCACGATGCAAATCGCTTTCCGTTTCCGTAAGTGTCCGCCCGGCCGCCTGCTCGAGGTGCGCGGACTGCGCATTTATCATGATTTTGTTGAGCGTGTATACACTGAGTCCTGGGAGTAGTTTCATGCTCACGCCCAGCCTCACGCCGCTCAACAGGTTCATCACTTCGTCGAAGGTGAGCGACCTCGCGTACCGCAGCAACCCGTAGGCGCGCCAGATCTTGTCCTCGATCACCGTCGGGGCATCCCGCATGAGTACGGCCCGAGCCTGCATCTCGTGCTGGATGACGCGACTCACGATGTTCTGGAGGTGCTCGATCAGGTCTTCCTCGCTCTTGCCCAGCGTCGTCTGGTTCGAGATCTGGAAGAAATTTCCGACCACCTCCGAGCCCTCGCCGTAGAGCCCGCGGAACGTCAGGCCGACCTGACCGATCCCCTGCAGGACGCGCCCGATCTCCTTCGTCAGGACGAGGCCGGGCAAGTGCACGAAGATCGAAGCCCGGAGCCCCGTCCCAACGTTGGTCGGGCAGCTCGTCAGGTACCCGAACTCGTGGTGGTAAGCGTAGGCCAGGTGCGCGCCCAGCTCCTCGTCGAGCTTGTCCACCAGGTGGAACGCCTCTTCCAGCCGAAGCCCCGACAGCAGCGCCTGGAGCCGGAGGTGGTCCTCTTCGTTCACCATCATCCCGACGCGCTCGTGGGCGTCCATGTACAGAGCGGCGCCGCGCGGGGGCGCGTCTCCGTTCTCTCCGGCCATCTCGCGCGAGATGAGGTGCCGCTCGAGAAGGACTCTCCGGGAAAGCGCGGGGAGGGCGGCCAGGTCCAGCATCGCGCCGCCCTCCAGCGTGGCCGTTCGTGCCACCGCGTCGCGAACCTGTTCGAAGACTTTCTCCGCTTCGTTGCGCCGATGACGCGGGCCGAACGCATGACCCTGGAGGTTACGGGCGAGGCGGACCCGCGTCGACAGGACGATGTCCGCGTGAGGACCGCTCGCTTCGAGCCAACCGAGCCCGAACCCGGGAGGCACGCCCAGATCCACCATCACGACGCCGCCTCCAGCGCGCGGATCTGGTCACGCAGCTCCGCGGCGCGCTCGAAGTCCTCGTTCGCGACCGCCTGATCGAGCTTGCGGCGCAGCCCGCTTAGGCGCTGCAGCCGCTGGGCGTGCGTCGGGTCGGGCGGCAGGTAGACCTTCCCGACGTGCTGCGTGCTTCCATGCAGTCTGCGGAGCAGGCCGCGCAGATGCACCTCGAACGTCACGTAGCAGTGCGGGCAGCCGAGACGCCCGGTCTTCTTGAAGTCTTCCAACCGCAGCCCGCAGAACGCACACGCGCCGACGGCCGCGCCGCCCTCGGCGCCGACGCCCTTCCCCATCTGGGCGAGGAAGTCCGAGAGAGGGAACGTGCCGGCGTTGATCCCCGGCTCCAACCCCTTCTCCTCGGCGCACTTCTCACACAGATGGTACGTGCTCATCCGGTTGTCGACGATCTGTGTGAGGTGGATGACCGCCTCGTTCTCCCCGCAATGGTCGCAGAGCATGGCTACCTACACCGTATGAAAGCTCTGGAGCCTACCTTCCCTGAGCAAGAGAACTCGGTCCGCCCGGTCGGCCAGCTCCCGGTTGTGCGTGGCGATCACGAGGGCCACGCCGTGCTCGTCGCGAATCCGGAAGAACGTATCGTGCAAACGCTCGCTCGTGTGTGCGTCCAGGTTCCCGCTCGGCTCGTCCGCGATGACGACCATTGGATCATTGGCGAGGGCCCGCGCGACCGCAACCCGCTGCTGCTCGCCCCCGCTCAGCTCCCGCGGGAGGTGCTTGATGCGCCCGCTCAGCCCCACCTCGTCCAGGATCGCGCGCGCCCGCTCCTCCGCTTCCCGCTTCGGCCGCCCCGCGATCAGCATCGGCATCATCACGTTCTCCAGCGCCGTGAACTCCTTGAGCAGGTGGTGGAACTGGAAAACGAAGCCGATCCGGTGATTTCGGATCGCCGCGAGCTCTTGATCGGTCAGTTTCGCCAGCGACTGCCCGCCCACGACCACCTCGCCGGAGGTGGGGCGGTCCAACCCGCCCAGGAGGTGCAGCAGCGTCGATTTCCCCGCGCCGCTCGCGCCCACGATCGCCACCGCTTCGCCCGGCGCTACGCGGATCTCTACCCCGTCCAGAACGACGAGTTCGCTCCGGTCTCCGCCCACGTAAACCCGGCGCAGCGCCCGACCTTCGAGGACGGGCCGGGCCGCTTCCGGCGCGGGGATCGCATCGAAGCTCGCCACGCTCGCCTCACTCATGCCGGATCGCCTCCACGGGCTGGAGCCGGGACGCCTGTCGCGCCGGGTGGATCGTCGCCAACAGCGCGATCAGGATGCTGACCGCCACGATCGCCAGCAGGTCGACCCAGTCCAGCGCCACGGGGAGCGTGTCCACGAAATAGACATCCCCAGGCAGCGTGATGAACTCGTAGCGATCCAGCAGCCAGACGAGCGTGAGCCCGCCGGCCGTGCCGAGAATGGTGCCGATCACGCCGATCGCGAGCCCCTGCAGCAGGAAGACGCGCAAGATCCGGGCGTCCGTCAACCCCATGGATTTCAGGATCCCGATCTCCTTGGTCTTGTCTCGCACCACCATGACCAGCGTGCTGACGATGTTGAACGCCGCGACCAGGATGATCAGCGACAGGATCACGAAGAGCGCGAGCTTCTCGAGCTTGAGCGCGGAGAACAGCGTCGCGTTGAGATCGATCCAGGACTGCGTGTAGTACGGGAACCCGAGCACGCCCTCGACGGCCGCCGCGACGTCCTCGGCACGCCACGGATCCGCCACGTTGACCGCGAGCCCGCTCACCGTCGTCGCATCGAGGCCGAGCAGGTCCTGCACGGCCGCCATCGGCGCGTACAGGTTCTGCATGTCGTAATCGTACATCCCGGTCGAAAACGTCCCGGTCACCTCGAACTCCCGGATCGCCGGCTGGAGGTCGCCCAGCGGGCCCGTCTTGATGTTCTCGGCCGAGATCACCGTGACGATGTCCCCGGGGAGCAGGTTCATCTGGTTGGCGAGTTTCTGCCCGATGAGGATGCCGGGGAGCCCGGTCTGCGTCGGGCCGAGCGCGTACTCGCCCGCCCGGATCCGCTCCTGCACGACGGTCAGCGGCTTGCCGTCCGACTCGACGTCGATCCCGTAGAGGAGGCCCGCCTTCGCGTACGAGCCGTTTTCCCGGACCAGCGCCACCTGCGTCATGATGAACGGCTCGGCGGCCACCACGCCCGGTACCTCTCGCACCGGCCCGAGCAGCTTTTCGAAGTGTTCGAGCCGGAACGACTGGCCCGGCTCGAACACGTAGACGTGTGGGTTGTTGCCCAGGATCTTCTGCTGGAGATCCCGCTGGAGCCCCGTCATGACCGCGATCACCGTGATGAGCGCGGTCACGCCCAGCGTGATCCCGCCGATCGCGATCGCCGTGATCAGCGAGAGGAACTGTCCCTTCTTCCGCGACGACAGATAGCGCCGGGCGATGAACCAATCCAGTCTCTTCACGTTTCCGTGGCTCACTCCGGCCGCATGGTCGGGAACAGGATCACATCCCGGATGGACGGCTGATCGGTGAGGAGCATGACCAGCCGATCGATGCCGATCCCGACCCCGCCCGTGGGCGGCATCCCGTACTCCAGGGCGCGAATGTAGTCCTCGTCGTACGTCTGGGCTTCCTCGTCGCCCTGCTCGCGGAGACGGACCTGGGCGAGGAAGCGCTCCTTCTGGTCGATCGGGTCGTTCAGCTCGCTGAACGCGTTGGCGATCTCCCTACCCGCCACGATCAGCTCGAAGCGTTCGACCAGCTCCGGATCTCCCCGCTTCGGTTTGGCCAGCGGCGAGATCTCCCGCGGAAAGTCCGTGATGAATACCGGCTGCTGGAGGTGCGGTTCCACGAGTTCCGAGAACAGCTCGTCGATCAGCTTCGGCCGGCTCATCGTGTCCACGTCCTCGACGGCGAAGGAGCGGACCGCGTCGCGGAGCGCGGCGTCGTCCATCCGACGCACATCCAGGTTGCCGTACTCGCGCAGCGCATCGAAGTACGCCATGCGGCGGTACGGCGGCGCGAACTCGATCGGGACGCCCTGGTACGTGACCGAGGTCGAGCCGCCCGTGACCTCCCGCACCACGGCCAGGAGCAGGGCCTCGACCCGCTCCATCATGTTCTCGTAGTCCGCGTACGCCTCGTAGAACTCCAGCATCGTGAACTCGGGGTTGTGCGTCCGGTCGATCCCCTCGTTCCTGAAGTCCTTGCCGATCTCGTAGACGCGCTCGAGGCCGCCGACGATGAGACGCTTGAGGTACAGCTCGTCCGCGATCCGCAGGTAGAGCGGCATGTCGAGGGCGTTGTGGTGCGTGATGAACGGCCGGGCCGACGCGCCGCCGTATAGCGGCTGCAGGATCGGGGTCTCGACCTCCACGTACCCGAGGTCGTCGAGGAAGCGACGGATCGCCCGCACCAGCTTCGTGCGGGTGAAGAAGACCTCCCGCACGTCCGGGTTCACGGCCAGGTCGGCGTAGCGCTGGCGGTAGCGCTGCTCGACGTCGGCGAAGCCGCTGTACACCCGGCGCTCGCCGGTCTCCGGGTCGACCTCCTCCTTCCCGAACGGCAGGGGACGCAGCGACTTCGCCAGGAGCTGGAACGACCGGACCCGCACGGTGACCTCGCCCATCCGGGTCCGGAAGAGCGTCCCCTCGACGCCGATCCAGTCGCTCGGGTCCAGCAGGTCGAGGAGGCCGTAGGCGTCCTCACCCAACTCGTTCTGCCGGAAATAGATCTGGATCTTGCCGCTGCGGTCCGCCAGGTCCGCGAACGTGCTCTTCCCGTGCCCTCGGAGCGAGGTCAGGCGCCCGGCGATGCGGACGTCCGGGCCGTCGCCGCCGTCCGACAGCGTCCCGGCCTGCTCCGCGACCTCGAACGCTTCCCGGGCAGCGGACGTCGAATGCGTGACGTCGTACGAGTAGGCGAACGGCTCGACGCCGCGGCGTCGCAGCGCTTCCAGCTTCTCGTAACGGGACTCGACGACGTGGCTGCGCCGCTCCCGGACGCTCTCTCCCGCTCCCTCTCCGCCCATTGAGCCTCCTCGACTTCCCTTCCCTTGTCCTCGATCTACGCGACTCGTGCGCCGTATTCCTTCAGGTACGCCTCGATGAACGGGTCCAGATCCCCGTCCATGACGCGCTGCACGTCCGGGATCTTCAGCTCCGTCCTGTGATCCGTCACCATGGTGTACGGCTGGAAGACGTAGGACCGGATCTGGTTCCCCCAGGCGATGTCGGTCTTCTCGGCCTCGACCTTCGCGCGCTCGGCCTGCCGCTTTTCCAGCTCGTGCTGGTACAACGCGGCCTTGAGCATCCGCATCGCCGTGGCCTTGTTCTGGATCTGGCTCCGCTCGTTCTGGCAGGACACGACGATCCCCGTCGGGATGTGCGTGATCCGAACGGCCGAGTCCGTCTTGTTGACGTGCTGGCCGCCCTTGCCGCCGGCGCGGAACGTGTCGATCCGGAGGTCCTTCTCGTTGATCTCGATCTCGATCGTGTCGTCCACCATCGGGTAGACGAACACGCTCGCGAACGACGTGTGCCGGCGCGCCTGCGCGTCGAAGGGCGAGATCCGCACCAGGCGGTGGACCCCCTTCTCCGCCTTCAGGTAGCCGTACGCGTACTGGCCCCGGATCTCCAGCGTGGCGCTCTTGATCCCCGCCTCCTCCCCGTGCTGCAGGTCCAGCAGCACCACCTCGTAGCCGTGGTCCTCCGCCCAGCGGGTGTACATCCGCATGAGCATCTCGGCCCAGTCTTGCGATTCGGTGCCGCCGGCGCCCGGGTGGATCGTGAGCAGCGCGTCGCGGCTGTCGTCCGGCCCGCGCAGCATGTTGCGGAGCTCGAGCCGTTCCACCTCCCGATCCAGCGCCTCGACCTCGGCCTTCCACTCCGCCTCCATCTCCGGATCCGCGTCGATGGCGAGGAGCTCACCGAGCTCGGCCAGTTCTTTCGCCTTCGCGGCCGCCGCGTCCCACGGCTCGACCCAACCCTTCAACTCCTTGACTTCCGCGATCACGCTCCGCGTGGCCGCGCTGTCGTCCCAGAAGCCGGGCTCGGCCATCCGCTGCTCCAGCTCCTGGATGCGACGCCGCTTCGCGGCTACGTCAAAGGTAACCTCCGAGCGACTCGATCCGCTCCTGGCATTCCCGCAGCACGTCGAGGACCTGATTCATTCGGAAACCTCCCTTTTCTAATGCGAGAGGCCGTCCAGTCGGACGGCCCCCGTTGAATTCACGGACACAACGAAATATAGCCGATTCCCGGGGTCGTATCAACCGATGGCCTCAGAAGACCTGGCGTCCTTTCGCGAGGATTTCGTTGAGAGCATCACGGAAATAGGGCGTGCCGTGCGCCCGCTCGGATCCGACCTGGAGGACGTACTCCTCCCAGCTCTTCAGGATCTCCTCCCGGAAGTCCTCCCGGAGGGTTCCCGCCGCCAGGCTCCGCTCCCAGCGGTCCTGATGGTAGGCGACGATGTCGGAGACCAGGGCGCGCGCGATGCGCTTCGCCCGCTGATCCGGGTCCTGGGGACCGAAGATCGACGACGTACCCGGCGCGGGGCGCGGCCCGGCCGGTGACGGATTGCTCGCCGCCGGTTGCGGCGACCCGGGTCCGATGCCCGGCGGGGCCGCCGCAGCGGCGGGCGCCGTCGCGCGCGGTGCCGCCGCGCCACTCGAGGCGGACGCCGGGCCGCCGGACGCGTTACCGCCCGCAGTGGGCTCGATCCGGAACGTCCGCTGGCAACGCGCGCAACGGGCGTTCACCCCGCCCGGCGGCAGGCGCGTCGGGTCGATCCGGTACAAGGTGTTGCAGAACGTGCAACGAACGTTCATGGCCCCTTCGACTCCCTGGCTTCTCCGCTCGCGTCCGCCGCGCCGCCGGCGTGGACGACCATGGGCGGGTCCCGACGCCGGTCGACCGCGTAGACGGAACCGGGAAGCGTCTTTGCGTACGTCTTCATTTCGCTCGCGAGCTCGCTGATCCGCGCGGTGTGCGTGAAGCGGCGATGCTCGTTCGTGACCACCCCGATAGAGAGCGTCATCAAAGGAACGCGGAGCAGATTGCCCCGTCGGTCCTTCCCGAGGAAGTAGCCGAGTCTGCGGTCCTCTTCCGTGTACTGGTACGGGATCAGCTCGTCGAAGATGTCCAGGATCTCCTCGCAGCACCGCCGCATCTGCTCGAGAGGAACGTTGAAGATGAAGTCGTCGCCCCCGATGTGTCCGATGAATCCGGTGGGCGCGTACGCCTTCACCACGTCTCTCAGGATCCGCGACAGGAGCAGAATGACCCGGTCGCCCTCGTTGTAGCCGTACCGGTCGTTGAATTCTTTGAAGTGGTCGAGATCGGCATAGCAGACGGCGAAGAGCTCCCCGCTGCGCAGCCGCTCGGCCATGTCGCGCTCGATCTGGACCGTGCCGGGCAGGCGCGTGCTCGGGTTCACGCTGACGTCCCGGTCCGCCCGGTCCAGGGCGAGTCGGAGTCGGAGCCAGTGCTCACGCTCCTCCATCGCCGGGGTGAGGACTTCGTCGCCGCCGCACTCCAGCGCGCTCAGCGCGTACTCGTGGTCGTCCCGGTCGAGGTAGAAGGCGACCGGGATGATCGCCGTGAACGGGTCCCGCTTGAGCGTCCGGCAGAGCTCCAGACTCCCCGGCCCATCGCTCCCATCCAGAATGACGCACACCGGCAGCCTCTGGTTGACGAGCGGGATCAGGCCGTCCCCATCGGTATGGACGAGGACGTCGAACCCACGCTCCTGCGCCACCGCCAATACGGCCGCGGGCGGCTGGGCTCCCTCGGGGGAGTGGAACACGAGCGTACGCTGAAGATGCATCACCGCCGGTGAGGTCAGCTCCGGGGAAGGTACGGACGAAGCTAGCTCCGGCAATCGACGCTGTCAAACCTGTCGTTGGCCGATCAGGTCGTGTCCGCGAGGAGGAAATCGATCCTCCGCTCGTCCCGGTCGACCGACGCGACCTGCACGCGGACGCGGTCGCCGAGGCGGAATCGACGGCGCCGGTGCTCGCCGACCAGCGAGTACTGCTCTTCGACGAACACGTAGTAGTCGTCTTCGAGCGTGCTCACGTGCACCAATCCTTCGACGAAGAAGTCGTCGAGAAGGACGAAGAGGCCGAAGGAGGTCACGCCGCTGATCGTTCCGGCGAACTCGTCGCCGAGGTGCCGCTCCATGAACTCGACCTTCTTCAGCTCGATGCTGTCGCGCTCGGCTTCGACGGCCACCCGCTCACGCTCGCTGGCCAGGCGAGCGACGGTGGGGAGGACCTCCTCCCGGAGCGACTCA
>Ga0207864_1000631_pt1 | contig 46230 bp, 53 predicted proteins | sample HigsolmetaAR202D_FD_184834 | JGI IMG/M metagenome (GOLD analysis project Ga0207864, IMG submission 184834) | Ionic liquid and high solid enriched microbial communities from the Joint BioEnergy Institute, USA - AR20-2-D (SPAdes) (version 2) ...
TGGGCACCATATCCCCTTCCCAAGCTGTTTCAGCTTATCCCAGGCCGTCTCACGTTGGCGGTTTAAGCTCCTGAAAATCCTCGCAAAACGCAAATACGCCGTCCCAGCGCGTCCCAGCGTGTCCCTCTGAAGCCCATGTCAATTTAGGGTATTTTTGAGGGTATCGGGCGGCGGCAACGCTGTCTGTGAGGTATGAGGAATGGCTCTCAGCGACCGTCAAATTCTCAGGGCGCGGCCAAAGGGCGCCCCCTACAAGCTGTATGATATCGACGGGTTGTACCTGCTCGTCAGCGCATCCGGCTCCAAACTTTGGCGCCTGAATTATCGCCACAATGGGAAATGGCGAACCCTCGCGATAGGGAAGTACCCCGAAATAAGTCTGGCCGAGGCCCGTGAGGAGACGGCGAAGGCGCGAAAATTGCTCGCGGCCGGCAAGGACCCGTCGGAAGAGAAGAGAGCGGCTCGAAGGGCTGCAATATTGGCGGCACGGAACACCTTCGGGGTCATAGCAAGGGAGTACCTGGATGGATTGGCGCCGAAGGGGCTCGCTCCTGTTACCATCAGAAAGAACCGATGGATATTGGAGGAGCTGATAATTCCAAAAATTGGATCGCGACCCATAGATGAGCTGCGTGCTTCCGACATCCTTGCGGTGTTGAAGGACATCGAGGCGAGCGGACGCCTCGAGACGGCTCGGCGTGCCAGACAGGTAATTGGAGCCGTTTTCAAGCTAGCCACTCTAACCGATAGAGCATCCGGTGATCCCACCCCGCTACTCCATCGAGCGCTGCGGTCTCCGACAGTTACGAGTCATCCGGCGATTATCCACGAGGAGTCGTTCGGTAAGTTGCTGCAGGCCATAGACAGCCTGCGCAGCCGCGTCATTCGCAATGCACTCTTGTTTCATGCCCTGACGTTTCCGCGCCCCGTCGAGCTGCGTCTCATGGATTGGGAGCACGTCGACCTAGAGGAGGGCGTTTGGCGCATACCGGCTGAACACACGAAGATGCGGCGTCCTCATGACGTACCTATCGTTTTCCAGTCGCTCGCGATCTTGCGTGAAATGGCGCAGATCACGGGCCGTCGTAGCGGACCCGTATTCCCGTCTCCTGTCGGTCTCAGGGGGCGCATATCAGAGAACACCCTGAACCATGCCTTGTGGAAGCTCGGGTACAAGGGCAAGCACACCGCTCACGGGTTCCGTTCGTCCGCTTCGACCATCCTCAACGAGCGTGGATACCGTGTTGCGGTGATCGAGACGCAACTCAATCACCTCGAAGAGGACGAGACCAAGAGAGCCTACAACCGCGCGCAATACTGGGACGAGCGCGTCGCCATGATGCGAGATTGGGGCGAACTGATCGAGCGTCTCAGGCGGGGAGGTTGATTGTCACGCTAAACGTGCTATGACACTCCGCAGTGAGACGTAACCGGACTCACTGGGAGCCCATGGTATTGAATGAGACGCACAGAGAGGAGTTGGGGTTTCTGCGCTTGGAGCAGGTCCTGCAGCTCGTGCCGGTCGGCCGCTCGACGCTGTACCGCATGGTTGAAAAGAACGAGTTCCCCCCGCCCTGTAAGGTAGGGTCATCGTCGTTATGGCCCTACTCGGAGGTGCGTCGGTGGGCAGACAAGGTCAAGCGAGCGCGTCATGTCGACGACATCGTTTGATGAGAGCCTGTCCGCCCAAGATCTGGATTCTGCCTTGCGTAGCTTGCGGAAGAATCCGGGGACGGGGGTGTCAGTAACTTTCCTATCCAAGGTGTTCCGCCTATCCCGTTACAAGGTGGAGAAGGCCATTAGGAAGTTGCGGCCAGTCGGACAAGATCGTCACGGAGCCCCGCTGTACGATCTTGCCGAGGCTGCGTCCTATTTGGTCGAGCCAAATTTTGATGTCACGGAGTACCTGGAGCGCCTCAAGCCAGATCAGCTCCCCGAAAAGCTGAGGGAGAGCTACTGGAATGCCAAACTCAAGCAGCTCCGTTATGAGGAGCGAGCAGGAAAGCTTTGGTCGTCTGACAGGGTGATCGTTCTCTTCTCGGATGTGTTGCAGGACATACGAACCAAGCTGCAGATTTTACCCGACACCATCGACCGTGCCTTGGGCCTCGACAACAAGCAATTGATCAAGGTTACGCGCATCGTTCACCGGCTGCAGGATGATGTTTACAAGCACATCGTCCGGGTTGCGGAGAGTGGCGATACACCGAACCGCCTCGGCGAAGACGAGGCGGAGGAAAGGGAAGATGACTTGGAGCACGACGACGAGGACATCATCTGATGAAGTTCGAGCGCCTGGAGGACATCCTTCTCAAGGCTGCGGAGGCCGTGCGCCCACCGGAGAGGTTGACCGTGTCGGAGGCGGCGGAGCGATACCGCTACCTATATAACCCCGGATCTTATGTTGGACAGTGGGACAACACGATTGCGCCATATCTAGTCGAGCCGATGGATGTGCTCACATCCCTTGACCATACGGCGGTCGTGTTCGTTGGACCGGCTAGGTGCGGCAAATCGGACCTCTTTTTCAATTGGCTTACTTACACGGCCATTTGCGACCCGGCCGACATGATGATGGTCCACATGACCCAGGGAACGGCTCGCGATTGGTCCCTTGGGGATCTGCGTAGGGCGTTCCGCTACTCTGAGGAGCTGGGCAAGCGCGTCGTGCCTGGGCGTCAGAACATGAACGTCCACGACGTGCGTTTTCTCTCTGGCATGCGCCTTTTGGTGAAGTGGCCGACGATCACCGAGCTGTCAGGGAAGACTGTGCCGCGCGTGTGGTTGAATGACTATGACCGCATGCCGCTTGATATCGACAAGGAGGGTACGCCGTTCGACCTTGGGCGGAAGCGCACCCAGACCTTCGGTCGTCACGGCATGACTGTTGCTGAGTCTTCACCGGGGTGGGAGATCGAGAGATCGGATTGGCAACCGTCGACTCCGCACGAGGCTCCACCAACCAAAGGCATTCTGGCACTCTACAACCGAGGTGATCGACGCCGTCGATACTGGCGGTGCGCCTCTTGTAAGATGCCCTTCGAGGCCGACTTCAAGCATCTCTCCTACCCGGACTCCAAGGATCATATCGAGGCCGCTGAGATGGCGACCTTGGACTGTCCGTTTTGCGGTTACTCGCACACGCACGATCCAGGTCCGGGGCAACCAGGCAAGAGAGAACTCGATTACTATGGGAGATGGCTCAAAGAGGGTCAGGTCTGGTTGCCAGACGGGACGGTCGAGGGGGTTGGGCGTCAGTCAGACATCGCCTCATTCTGGCTCAAGGGCGTGGCGGCGGTCTTCACGGATTGGAAGACGCTTGTGCTCAAGTACCTCAAGGCCCTTGAGGAGTTCGAGACCACTGGCGATTTCGGGGCGTTGAAGGCGACGATCAACACGGATCAAGGGCATCCCTTTCTACCGCCAACTCTGGCAGGCGACAGGACCCCGGAAGAGTATCATCAGAGAGCAAAGCCCCTCGGGGTGAGAGTTGTACCTCCAGGAGTTCTGTTCCTGGTCGCGTGCATTGACGTGCAGAAAGACCGCTTTGAGGTCCAGGTTCATGGTATCGGCATTGGCGGAGACGTGACAATCATTGACCGCTTTGCCATCCGCTACTCCGTTCGAGAGGACGGAGAGGCGCCTGGACAGCGTCAGCGCGTTGACCCTGCTGCATACTTGGAGGACTGGCTACTCCTTGTTGAGGCGGTCATCGAGCGGTCATATCCCCTGGCTGACGGAAGTGGACGACACATGGCAATCAAGGTCGTCGGTTGTGACGCCTATGGCCGGGAGGGCGTCACTACAAATGCCTATAACTTCTGGCGCTGGCTGCGCGACGAGCACCACGGCGGGCATCACCGTCGGTTTCAGCTCATCAAGGGTGCGGGCCAACATGCCCCTCGTGTCAAGATTGCCTATCCAGACTCCGAGCGACGGGATCGACATGCGGGAGCGAGAGGTGAGATCCCAGTCCTCGAGATCAACACCAACCAGATCAAGGATCGAGTACACGGCATGCTCGGGAGAACCATTCCACACGGGGGTATGGTGACGTTTCCCGATTGGCTGCCCCGCTCGTGGTATGCCGAGCTGACGGCCGAGGTTAAGGGACCGAAGGGTTGGGAGAACAAGCGCAGGGTCAGAAACGAGGCATGGGACCTGTTGTGCTATTGCGTGGCCCTCTGCCTGTCCCGACATGTGAACATCGAAGACATTGACTGGTCTAACCCGCCCTCGTGGGCGCGAGAGTGGGACGATAACGATCTCGTGTTTTACCCAGAGACAGACGGGCGGCCGTTTGAGCAGAAGAGGGAGGTGGACATCGACCTGTCTTCCCTCGGTGAAGCTTTGTGTTAATGTCACCTTTAAATTGTCAGTCCGCTTGTAACGTGTTAATGCTACATGTCGGAGAGGGTTGCCCGCCATGATTCCTATCGCATGCCATCCTATCAAACAGAGATTGGATGAAGCAAAGGACGCCTACCATGATCTTATGACAGGGCGGGCGGTGCGCGTCTTGGTCGATCAGAACGGAGAGCGCGTCGAGTATCAGGCGAGCAATCGAAATCAGTTAGCCCTCTATATTCAGCAGCTCGAGGATGAGCTTGCGAAGTGCGTCGGGGGCGACGTTTCTACAAGCGGTCCTCTGAGGTTCTTCTTCTGATGAGCCGCCTTGCGAACGATCCAGAGATGCTTGACTTCCTTGGTCTGAACGACCAAGGATGGCCCGCGACGGTCGATACCAAGGCTGTTCTCCCGACCGTCGCGGGCAACCCAGTTGCGATGACGGGTGGTGCCTACGAGAGCGCGAGCCAGATCGACAGAGAGCTTGCGCTGTGGTCGCCGTCAATGGGCTCGGCCGACTCCGACATCCTGCCCGAGAAGGAGATCCTCGACGCTCGCAGCCGAGACCTGGTCCGAAACGATGCGTATGTTCGCTCGGGCTCTGAGATCCGAAAGGACAACATCGTCGGCTCTATGTACATGCTAAACTCGAAGCCTAATTACAAGGCTCTCGGTTTAGATGAGGTTTGGGCTGAGGAGTTCCAGCAGGAGGTTGAGGCGAAATTCACGCTCTGGGCCGAGAGCGTGTCGAACTGGCCTGATGCCTCCGGGCAGACCAATTTCACTGGGCTTATCCGCCTCGCTGTCGGCCTCGAGATGATTGCGGGCGAGGTTTTGGCTGTCTCGGAATGGATTAACGATCCGCGTCGCCCCTACAAGACAGCGATCCAGCTTATCGATACGGATCGACTCTCCAACCCTCCGTCGGTCATGGAAAGTGATCGGGTTAGAGGGGGCATCCACCGTGACCATCACGGTGCCCCGCTCGGTTACTACATCCGCCGCTCGCACCCATCGGACATGTACGTCAATATGAAGGCGTACCAGTGGAAGTATGTGCCTGTGCGGAAGCCGTGGGGTCGGCAGCAGGTCATCCACATTTTCGAGCGCTTCCGTCCAGACCAGACGCGCGGTGTTGCTGCTATGGTCTCCGCGCTGAAAGAGACGCGAATTGCGAAGAAATTCCGGGATGTCATGCTGCAGAACGCGGTCGTCAATGCGACGTATGCAGCAACAATTGAGTCCGATCTCGCGACTGAAAAGGTCTTCGAGATGCTCGGTGCCGGAAGGGGCGAGGACGATTGGGAGAAGATTTTTGCTAAGTACGCGGGTGGGTTCCTAGGAGCCCTCGGGGCCTATATGAAGAATGCCAAGAATGCGACACTTAACGGTGTCCGCATTCCCCACCTCTTCCCAGGTACACGTTTGCAGTTGCGCCCTGCGGGGCAGGGGGGACCGCTCGGCACGGACTTTGAGGCGTCACTTCTGCGCTACCTGGCCGCCAATCTCGGTGTGTCCTACGAGCAGTTGTCTCGCGATTATAGCAAGACCAACTACTCGTCGATGAAGGGTGCCCTCAACGAGACTTACAAGGGGATGATGGCGCGCAAGCGTCAGACGGCCGATACCCTTGCCACCCACATCTACTGGTTGTGGCTCGAGGAAGCTTTTGCCAAAGGCACAATCGAGAGCCTGCCTCGGAACGCTCCTGACTATTGGGAGGGTCTTAACCGCGAAGCCTACGGTCAATGTGGGTGGATCGGAGCCTCGCGCGGCCAGATCGACGAACTTAAGGAGACGCAGGCAGCAGTGCTGCGGATCAAGTACGGCCTCAGCACCCGTGAGGATGAGCTTGCCCGCCTCGGTAAGGATTGGCGTCAGGTGTTTGCACAGGTGGCGCGAGAGCGCGCCGAGGCGGAGCGCCTCGGGATCGTGTTTACTGAGGCTGACAACATGATGAATGCCGCATCAGGCGCTCCCCGCGAGACAGAGGCGAGGGATGAGAAGGCCGACGGCTCGGAGGAACAGACGGATGCTTAAGACTCTGCTTTCGCGATTTGCCAGCTCGTCGGTACTCATCTCTGAGCCCCACGCGGCGCTGTTCGAGGGGCACCTGAGTGCCCTCGCCAAGAGTCCTGATCTCCCGCATCTTTTGTCCGAGAAAATGGTTGCCGATGACGAGGAGGGGTTCTGGATCGATGGGGACTCCAGGTATGCGGCGTACCGTCCATACGTTGTCCGCAATGGCATCCTGCGGATTCCGGTACAAGGCATCCTTCTCTCGGATTTCCCGTGGCAGGTTGCAGGGTGGGCGACCGGATACCAGTATATCTCCCGTGCGTTTCGCCGAGGACTTGCTGACCCTGATGTACGGGGCATCGCGTTCATGGTGAACTCACCTGGCGGGGAAGTGGCGGAGAACTTCGACCTCGTCGAGATGATCCTCGCCAATCGCGGTAAGAAACCGACTCGAGCCTTCGTGTACGAGTATGGTTACTCGGGGGCTTACTCGATCTCGTCTGCAGCGGATCGAATCGACATGTCTCGCACTGGCGGAGTCGGTTCCATTGGCGTGCTGTTGACCCATATCGATGTGAGCAAGGCACTCGATCAGGCGGGGTGGAAAATCACTTTCGTTTCCGCTCCGAAGGGTGGTCACAAAACAGACGGCAACTCTTACGAGCCCCTGTCTGACCAGGTTCGGGCGCGGTGGCAGGAGCGCGCCGATGCCCTCTACGACATGTTCGTGCGTATTGTGGCGCGAGGTAGAGGGATCAGTGAGGAGGCCATCCGGGAGACGAAGGCCCTCACATTCTCTGCCGATGAGGCAATCGAACGCGGACTCGCCGACCAGGTCTCTCCGCTCGATGACGCCGTTGCCGCATTTGCAGCCGATCTTTTCAGAAAGGAAGGAACTGAAACCATGCCGCAGAACAAGGAAAACGCGGCGGCAGCGGATGCCGCCATCGACGCCGCTCGCGCGGAAGGTCATGCTGCCGGTCGTGCCGAGGGGCACGCCGAAGGCTTCAAGGAGGGCGCTGCTGCCGAGCGCAGCCGCATCAATGCGATCCTTTCTTCGGATGCGGGGAAGGCCCGGCCCAAGGCAGCCCTTTCTGCCGCACTCAAGACGGACATGAGCGTCGAGCAGGCCGTGGCCTTCCTCGAGGATCTTCCCGCAGAGGGGGCGGCGTCTGACAAGCCCGAGGGCTCCTCGATGACCTATCGGAAGTTTGATGCCGCAATGCAGGTGGACCGTCCCGATGTTGGGGCTTTCTCTGACATCAAGGATGAGGATGACAGCATGATGCTGGCGGAAAGCTTCGGTCTGCCGGGAATTCGTCGGCAGAATCACTCTTAACTTGGCGATAGTGTCACGCTATACGTGACACTATCCATTGCAGTTGTCATTTCTGCATCCGAGGAGGCAGCTATGCCGAATGTTAATGTTCCCTACCCCGAGGCCGGCCTTGCCGCCTTCGAGGAGCTTAGCACCTACCAGGCCGGTCTCCTGCTCTCTGGTAATTGGCCGGCACTCTCCCCAGGCTATCCGCTTCGGGTGCGGCCCGGTCAGACTATCGAGCAGTTCCAGGTCTGTGGTGTAGATGAGGAAGGCTATGTGGTCCCTGCGGTGAAGGGGACGGTGCAGGCAAGCCTTGTCTCGACCCAGAAGGTCGTCGCGGACGCTGACCCTGGCAAGATCACCACGGCGCCTTTCTTCTACTCGGGCTGCTTCAATCCTGAGATGCTGGTGTGGGATGCCTCCTACGCCACAGACGAAGACAAGCGCTCGGCGTTTGAGGGAGCCCCCACTCCCACGCAGATCCTCATCCGCGCTCGCGGCTGATCGTCAGTAACCCCAGGAATAGGGAAAGAAGGAACTCGACCATGAGCGCCCCCTACAAAGTGTGGGAAACCCGGAAGTCCCTCGGAATTTTCCGCGATATCGAGCCTGCCTATCAATATTGGCTGCGGCTGTTCTTTCCGAACGAGATCACCTCAACCGACGAGTGGATTGACTTCGAGAAGCTGCCCAGGGTTGGTCGCAAGCTCGCCCCCTTCGTTCGCCCGCTTGGTAGCGGCAAGCCGATCTATGAGGATTCGTCTGGCGCTTTCCGCTTCAAGCCGGCATACATCAAGCTCAAGGACACGGTTGATCCGCTGGCTCCTCTCGTCAAGCGGCCTGGTATTGATCGATCCATGCTGGCGGAGTCCGAGCTGACGCCGATGCAGCGTCGCGAGCTGCTCAAGGTTGCGATTACCGTACAGCACGTGCAGGCGATTCAGCGTCGGTGGGAGTGGATGGCCGCTCGCGCAATCATCGATGCCAAGGTGATCGTGGAAGGTGAGGAGTATCCGCGCACGGAGCTGGATTTCAGGCGCGACCCCTCGCATACGATTGTCAAGACGTCCGGCACCTATTGGGGGGACACGGGTGTCTCGATCTTCGATGACATCCAGCGTTTCGCCGACCGGATGTTTGAGGCTCCGTTCGGCGGGTTCCCGACAAGAATCACCATCGGCTCGAAGGTTTGGGGCGTCCTCCGCAAGGACCCCGAGATCATGAAGCACATGGACACGCAGATCCGCGATCCTCGAGCCACCGTCGAGCGCGGTCTGATCGCGGCCGACAAGGTGATTAAGGTTGGTGAGCTGAACGTTGGCGGTGGGTCTGGTGCAGCCATCGAGATCTGGCTGTATCGCGATACCTTCGAGGAAGGTGGCGTGGAAGTTCCTTTCATGCAGCCGACCGATATCGTCATGACGGCAAGTGCTGAGCGCATCCAGGGTTATCGTTGCTTTGGGGCGATCATCGATCCCCACTCCAACTACCAGGCGCTTCCGATTTTCCCGCGCAATTGGATGAGCGATGGTGACCCGGCCGTCGAGTACATTCTCCATCAGTCGGCACCGCTGATGGTCCCGGTCAACCCCAACGCAACCCTCCGGGCGACCGTCGTTCCTGCCTAACCTCCTCGAAATTGTGCTGGCGGTGTCCGCCGCCAGCATCTTTCCATAGCGGAGCATTCGTCATGAAGCAGCTTGCCATTCACAGCGTCGAATATCTAAAGGACGGAAAGCCGACAATCGCCAAGCCGGGTGAGATTTTCGATGTGCCCGAGGAGTCTGCTGCGGCCCTCAAGAAGCTCGGCGCGTCGCGCGATCTCACCCAGGACGAACTGATCCTTGAGAAGTATCGCACCCGCAGCTTTGGCGAGATGTCGACCGAGGAGAAGTCCGAGGAGCCCGGAGACGCCGATAAGGGTGAGGCTCATGGAGTCGCCAAGGCCGCGCGTCGCGTCGGGAAGGCGAGCAAGGGTGGCGACGAGGACATCTGATGGGGCGCTTTCGCGCACATATCAGGAGAGCGCGTCGGACGCTGCATGAGCATCTGAGCGTCCCCGCGCTCTATTTCGCTTGGCCCCTGCGAGATGGTGTCAAGCCGATCCACGTGCGCGTGCATGATAAGTTCGGCTCGGTAGGCGACCTCAAAGGCACGAATTTTCATTACGCCGAGATCGAGGAAAACTCCCCGCGCATCATCATGATGCGCTCAGAGGTCGATAACCCCTCGCGAGGCATGGTCATTTCCATCGGAGCAACCGAAGCATACCGCATCGATCATGTCCTCCCGCCTGACGACATCACTGTGACGGTGAAGGTCTCTCGGCTCCATAGCTCGGAGATGGTTGGCATGCCGACTCCCTACGAGGACGGATCTTTGCCACTATTCCTCACGATTACAGCGTTTCTACCTGCCATCGGAGCCTGACATGTACGTCATCGCTATAGAGGGGGTGCGTGAAGGCGATTTCACTGAGGAGCAGCTCGTTAACGCAGCCCGTATGGCGATCAACAAGGCTGCTGAGAAGGGGCGGAGCTGGTTCGCTAAGGACATGCGCCGTCAGGTTGCCCTTCCTGCGAGCTACCTCGGTGCGAATGCGGGGCGCTTCTACATCGAGCGTAAAGCCTCGAACCACGACCTGCAGGCGGTCATCACCGCTCGTAAGCGTCCGATTTCACTCGCCAGGTTTGCAACGGGGGCGAAGGGAAGGCAATCACGCGGCGTCCACGTGCAGGTTAAGCCTGGGCGGACGAGGTTGATGAAAAACGCTTTCCTCATGCCCCTGCGTTCTGGGAACGTTGGCCTTGCTGTTCGCACGAAGGATGGTCTCCCACCGCCAAAGGCGTATCAGCCGAAGATGGTCAAGCCGGGACTCTGGCTTCTTTATGGTCCCTCCGTCGACCAAATTTTCCGGGGTATGATCGAGAAGGAGGATCGACCCTTTGGGCAGGTCGAGGACTTCCTTGCCGCCGAGTTCGAGCGACTCCTCAACCTTCGTCTCTAGGTGCAGGTATGGCAAAAGACCCGTTCCGTCTGCTCGTCCTCAAGGGGCTCACCAAGACCATTGAAGGGGTGAACCCCGACAACGGCTATGAGTTTGACCTGCGAGATAGGGTTTTTCGTGGGCGGATGTTCTACGGGGAAAATGACCCCTTGCCGATGGTGTCGATCCTCGAGCCACCCATCCCTCTTGAGGCGCTCTCTACGCAGCCAGGCAATCCGCACGCATCGAGTCAATGGGAGTTGTTGGTCCAGGGTTTTGTGCCAGATGATCATCAAAACCCAAGTGACCCAGCCTATCGGATGATGGCCGAGGTCAAGAGCGCGATTGTGAAGGAGCGGATCAACCACTCTTTCTTCGGCTTCGGGTTCCGTGGGCCAGGGAGCACCAGTAGGAACTCGGTCAATAACATCCAAATCGGCCAGGGTGCCGTTCGGCCTGCTGATGAGGTCTCTGGCAGAAGCTTCTTCTGGCTTAGCTTGCTCCTCCAACTGACGGAGGATCTATCCAACCCGTACTCTTAACTCTGTTCAAGGTGGCACGTTTAACGTATAACGGCACCTGAAACGTGCCTCGGTAAGAAGGAGACATGTCATGTCGATGGCGGACTATCGTAACAACTACACCCTCGGGCGCGGCGAGCTTTATTTCGCCCCGTACAAGCCGGGCACGCGGGAGCCGATGGGTGAGCTTTATTTCGGCAACACCCCGGAGTTCAGCGCTACCATCGAGACCGAAACACTGGACCACTACAACTCTGACCGAGGTATCAACGAGAAGGACGCGAGTGTTCCGTTGCAGACCAATCGTACTGCGACGTTTGTGACGGATAACATCTCCCCAGAGAACATCGCTTTCTTCTTCTTTGGAAAAGTGGAAAACTTTGCCGACGCGGGGCAGACGGTGAGCGATGAGCTTATCCGGGATGTGCAGCTCGGCCGCTCGTACCAGCTCGGTATCAGCCCGTCCAATCCAGTTGGGGTTCGTGCCCTCGACATGAACGGAGCAAACGCCCCTGTCGTTACTGATGAGTCCGGCACCACGACTTACGCGGCGGGGACGGACTACCGGATCGACGGCGATCACGGACGAGTCTACATCCTGCCGTCGTCCTCGATTACCGAGGGCTCTACTCTGAAAGTTTCGTATACCACGCTGCCGAGCACCCGGAAGCGCATCATCTCTGGCTCCACGCCGATTGAGGGCGCTCTTCGTTACATCACAGCTAACCCGGCTGGTGACCAGTACGATTGGTACATGCCCTACGTTCGCATTTCTCCGAACGGTGACTACGCCCTCAAGGGTGACGAGTGGCAGCAAATCCCCTTCCAGGTTGAGATCCTCAAGAAGGAGGGACTGGAAGCTATCTATATCGACGGTCAGCCGCTCGTTGCGTGATCTGACTCACTTGGAGAACCCAAGGTTAAGGAGAACGACTGATGGGTTTGAAGGACCTCAAACTGGCAAGGGAAGAGGTCAAGATGGCGGGCGGCAGTTTTGCCGTCCGTGGTCTTTCCTTTGTCGACATCACGGCCCTCGTGCGCAGTTACGGGGCCGAAATCCGAGCCTTCTACGATCATTACGCGGCCCAGGCCGTTTCCGGCGAACTCGACGACTCCACGCTTGCGAGTGCGGGCGTCACCCTCCTCGAGATGGCTCCGAACATTGCTGCCGCGATCATTGCCCATGCTGCCGACGAGCCTGACGATGAGGGCATCCAGACGGCTCGACAGCTACCTCTTTCCGCTCAGATTGACGCCCTCGAGAAGATTGCAAGGCTGACGTTCGAGGCGGAGGGCGGCCCAAAAAAAGTGTTGGAGGCCGTCATCAGCGCGTTCCGGGGGACGACAGAGGTCGTCGGCAGCCTCCGAGTCTCGAAAGCTGGCTCAATGGCATCCGTCAGCAAGTAAGCCAACTCCTCGACCACGGTCACGTCTATGCGCAACATTACCCGATCTGGATGGTCGTGGTCGAAAGCGAGCTGGTCACGAAGCGCGTGACCCGTGAAGCAGCTAGCCAGGCTGCTTTCATTCAGATGGCGGTCTCCTCCCTATTCTCGAAGAAGGCCCACAACCAGTTCAGCAAGATGCTGAAAGAGGTCTTCGCAGACGACTAGCTCATATGTCACGTCTATGGTACTACGGCACTATAGACGTGACACACGGAGATTGGCACCGATGGCCGAGAAGGACATTCGCCTCGTCATCAAAGCCAAGAATGAGGCCACCAAGGCGATTGAGTCGGTCTCCGACGCCCTCAAAGATCTTGTCTCTCAGAATTCAAAGACCACGAAATCGGCCAAGGAGGCGGACAGCGTCCTTGGTAAGCTGGGGGATGAGTTCAAGCGCCTATCCGCTGAAATCTCGGGCCTGTCAGCCCTCAACAAAGTTGCAGCCGAGCTTGACAGGGCCGCCGCTGCCCTCGGCAAGCTCGAGCAGGAGGCCAAGAGCGCAAGCGACGACCTCGAGCGGGTGACGCAGGAGTCGAAGCAAGCCGCTGAGGAAAGCTCTCGTCTGCGCGCGCAATCCGAAGAGCTTGCAAAGAGCCAGGAGGCCCAGGCCGAGGCCGTGAAGAAGGCTCGCAAGGAGATGCGAGCGGCGAACAAAGAGCTTGCATCGGTCCAGCGTGCCCTTGATCGCGTCAATGAGCGCGCCGCCAGACATGCGTCCAAATCGGCATGGTCAAATGCTGCTGCATCGGCACAGGCTATCCTCGAAGGTGAGTTGGCGACGGCCCGTGCGGCGGCTGATGCAGCGCAGGCCACCTATGAGAAGCTCAATGCCGAGTATCTGAAGACGAAGAGTACTCTCGCCTCGGTCAATACGGAGCTGCAGAACGCCACGAAACATGAGGCGGCACTCCGCACTGAGACCGAGCGTCTCGCCCGCGCTGCCCAGAAGACGGCAGACGCGCTGCAAAAGGGGCGAACCGAGCTTGCGGAGATCCAGCGTATCGCGAGCGACACGGCCGCGAAGCTCGGAAACGTATCCATCAACCAAGAGAAGATTGCCGAGGCGACTCAGAAGGCCAATGAGGCGCTGCAGCGGGCCGCCACCCTGCAAGCGGCAATGGCGCGCTTCTCGACAGGCGGAGGAGGGTTTGCGGATCCGCGCACGGCCGAGGCCATTCGTAAGCAGAGGGCGGAGGTCGAGAAGGCTCGGGAGGCGTATGAGGTCCTGAATGCCGAGGTCCGTCGACTGACGGCCGAAATCAAGGCGAACGGCGGTCCGACCGTGCAGCAGGCGCAGGCTCTCCGTGAGGTGAGCGCGGCTGCGCGAGAGGCGCGATTTGAACTTCAGCGGCAATTGGATACCCTCCGCCGCATGCCAGGGAGCCTCCACAGCCTCGGCGGCATCCGTGGTATCTTCCAGGCGATTTATGGCGAGTCCCGTAAGGCAATGTCACTGACGCAGCGCCTCCGTGGCGAGGTGCTGTCTCTGTCAACGGCCTACTTCGGTCTCTATGGCGCCATTAATCATATCAGCGGTGTGATCGGCGCCTACCAGAAGCTCGAGGCTGCGCAGAACCGCATTGGCGTCGTCCTCGGTCAGAACCAGTCGGCTGTCAACACGGAGCTGCAATGGCTCGAGCGACAAGCGAGCCGACTTGGCATCGAGTTCGGTATCCTGGCGGACGAATACTCGAAGTTCGCGGTCGCGGCGCAAGCGGCGAATTGGGCCAGTGAGAGTACGCGCAAGGTCTTTCTCGCTGTGGCGGAGGCCGCTCGGGTCAACAAGGCGTCGACCGAGCAGATGAGCGGCATTTTCCTCGCCCTGCAGCAGATGATCAGCAAGGGCAAGGTCTCATCGGAAGAGCTGCGCAGGCAACTTGGTGATCGTCTTGCCGGTGCCTTCAATATCTTCGCGGACGCACTAGGTCTGAGCGCCTCCCAGCTCGATGAGCTGATGCAGAAGGGGGAGGTGCTGGCATCAGAGACGAATCTTCTCGCCTTTGCTGATGAGCTGAACCGACGTTTCGGCCCGCAATTGGCGGACTCTCTGAGGTCGACAACGGCCCTGATGGGGCAGTTCTCGAACGAGATATATCAGGCCCGTCTCCGCGTGGGTGAGGGCGGTTTTATCAAGGCGTTCAACGAGGCCCTGGAAGAGATGATCGGCTATTTCCGAAGCCGGGAAGGCCGAGATTTCTTCCTGTCCCTCGGCTCAGCCCTCGGCAGCGTCACAAGGGCTGTTACTTTCCTCATCAGGAACGTTGAGGCTCTGTTTGAGATCTTCAAACTCCTTGTCGCATTTAAGATTACCCAATGGTTGGTGAAACTGAGTGGGGGAGTGGACGCCTTCAATGCGAAGATCATTAGGGCGCGTGATTCACTCATTGTATTTGGTTCGTCTCTCAATGCGACAAAGACGGCTGCGGCTGCGCTTCTTGGGTCTGTTCTTACGCTCGGTAGGGCACTGAGTCGTTTGTTCCCTGCGGCCGCCCTCACGGCCCTCGCCTACGGCATCGAATTCGCCATTGGTAAACTTGTTGGTGGTGTGGACGAGGCGACCCGAGCAGTCGATGAGCACAAGCGGCTGATGGAGGAGATTCTGACTGCCTACGACAAGGCGGTCGATAAGTCTCGCGATTGGGTGAAGTCCGTCAAGAATGTCACCCTGATTGACGTCGAGCGAAACTTTGCGGAACAGCTCCGTGCTTTTGAGGAGGCGCGCGACAATCTCCGCAAGAAACTGTCATCCAACGCCCTGGGCGGACTTTCTGGTCTCCTGTTTGACGATGCGGATGTGCGCAAAGTGCGCGCTCTCGTCGATAGTTTCGATTCCAAGAAGATCGACGAGTTCATTCGGAAGGTCCAGCGGCTCAACGCCGAGGTGACGAGCCTCGATGCGAAGAAGATGCTGCAGGAGATCTATGACCTCGCCAAGGCGTACAAGGAGTCGGGTGAGCGTGTCGGCGAGGCAGCGGTTCTGGCCGAGCAGTATGGAAGCAAGCTCGAAGAGGTCGGTCGGGTAATTGATGAGACAGGCAAGACACTCGACGACCTGACACGGGCTGCGCAGGGCAATCGGGAGGGCTTCTCGTCGGCTTCCGGCTCCGTCGAAGTCTATCAGGCTGCCCTTGAGAAGCTGAAAGGTTTCGTCAAGGAGACTGCCGATGAGATGAAGCGGATGAAGGAGCTGGCTGAGATCGACGCCGAGTATGTCAAGGCCGTCGAAGCCATCGGTAATCAGCGCGGGTGGCGGGCAAAGCTAGCTGAGTTGGGATCCGCGCGCGCGCGTGCCATAGATGCCGTCAACGCCAGATACTACGAATCAGACTACCGCAAGATGCGCGCCACCCCCCAAGGTGAGCAGATGGAGCGCATCGTCGCCAATGCGGTACGTATTGCAGAAGAGCTGCGCATTTCGGCCAAAGACCTTCTGACCGTCATCTCATATGAGACGGGTGGAACATTCGACCCATGGAAGGTCGGTCCGACCACCAAGTGGGGTCAGCACATCGGACTCATCCAGATGGGTGAGCCTCAGCGCGCGAAGTATGGTTACACTCGGGACGCCAGCATCGAGAAGCTATTTAACGCCATCCGTGATTATCTCAAGGATGCTGGCGTCACGGCGGGGACCAACTTGCTTGATCTCTACTCGGCCGTAAATGCGGGGCGCGTTGGGCGGCACAACGCCTCCGATGCGGCGGCCGGTGGTGCTCCGGGTACTGTCCGAGACAAGGTGTTCGGGCAGATGGATAGGCATGCGGATCGTGCCGACGCCATCCTGAAAGCATACGATGATATTGTTGATCGAGCAAAGGAGCATAGCCAGGAGTTACGGAAGCAGGCCGAGGAGCGTGAAAAGGCTTCCGAGGCGACTAAAAAGCAGATTGCGGATAACGAGTTCGAGATTTCGCAGCAACGCCTTAAGCTCGAGGGGAAGGAGAAAGAGGCGTTTATTGAGGATCACATCCGCAAGGCCCGTGAAAAGAACCCCTTCATCACGGAGCAAGAGCTTGGCCTTATCCGTCAGCAGGCGGAGGAACTCTGGAACCTGAACAACGCTCTGAGCGAGGAGGAAAAGAAGAAGAAGGCAATTGAGGAAGTTCAAAATCGGATCACACAGCTTGAGGAAAAGCGCTCGTCGCTTGAGCAACTTCGGGCCTTGCAGGCTGAGCGAGGCGACATCGAGGCGATGCAGCGCACGGATGCTGCCATCGAGCGTGTGAACCAGCAACTCCTCGTGGCGATCCAGAAGGCGCGCGAGTTCTGGCAGGCCATGGGTGGCCCGGATGCCGAAATTGCGCTTACCAATCTGGCTGCGCTCGAACTCAGGGTCCAGCGCGCGGGGCAGAAGGCGGTCATCAGCGGTGCGCAGATCACCGAGATGATGGCTAGTGGCATCACCAACGCCTTCGACCGTTTCGCTCAAGCCATCGCGAACGGTGAGAAGGCGATTGTCGCTCTCCGTGATGCCTTTCTGCAGTTCGCGGCCGATTTCCTGATCGAGATCGGGAAGATGATCGTCAGAGTGGCCCTTCTCAAGATGCTGCAGGGCATTGGGGGCTTTCTTTCTGGTGGAATCAACAGTCTGTTTGGTTTCTTCCATACGGGTGGCGTGGTGGGGAGTACGCGCGGTTCCAAACGTGCTGTGAGCCCTCTCTGGTTTGCCAATGCGATGGCCTACCACACTGGGGGTATCGCTGGCCTAAAGCCAGACGAAGTGCCTGCGATCCTCAAGGTTGGCGAGGAGGTCCTCACTGAGAACGATCCGCGCCACCGTGCTAACGGCGGTACAGTCGCGCAGCCCCCGGTCGTGAAGGTGGTCAACGCCTTCGACAGTGGCGATGTCGTCAGCCAGGGGCTTTCCACCGCTGTTGGCGAGCAGGCGTTCATCAATTTGGTCAGGGCGAACCGCAGCACGCTCCGCGAGGCTCTCGGAGTCGCGTGATGGTTGTCAGTACGGTCTATCCGAGTGGTGGGGACATCAACATCTTTCCCGGAGTCCCGAACTGGCGTGACCGGGTGAGGGTCTCCTATGAGTTCAAGACGGACATCATCACTTCGGGCCTCGGTACGGAGCAGCGACGAGCCGTCCGTTACTACCCTCGGCGTTATGTCGAGTACACGGCCCATTTCAACGGGGAGAGCAAGCTTCAGCTCGACTACTTCATGGCGCGCGGCCTCGCTGACAAAACGATTATCCCGGAGCCATCGAAGTACGTCGTTCTCACTTCGACGTTGGGGGCCGGTCAGCGGCAAGTAAGTTACGGGAAACCCCATCCTGCGTGGCCCAGTCCAAACAGCCCCCCTTACTGGCTGCGTCCAGGGTTGCCAGTCCTCCTTGTCGATGGGCTGCGGATGGAGACGCGACTACTGTCCGGGTTCTCCTTTACCGATCTGCAATTTGCCGATGAAAGCCAAGTCACCTTCCCGGCTGGGGCGCGGGTCTATCCGGCCCTGCAAGGCTACCTGCGCGCGGAGCCGAAGGCTCGTCGGTACACGAGCGATGTGACGACTCTCCCGATCCGCTTCGAGGTGGATCCAGGCTCCGCCACCGAGGTGTTCCCCGAGACATCGCCGGGGGAGATGATCGGAACGCGGGAAGTCTTCATGAAGCGTCCCAACTGGGGGAACCAGGTCGACGTCACTTACGTCTATCCGCGAGAGCAGGAGGACTACGGGTTTGGCGCGACGAGGAGCTTCAAGCCTTATGACTTCCCGTCACGCATCGTCCAAGCCTCGTTCCTCGGCAGGGACCATAGAGAGGTTCAGGAGGTCATCGAGTTCTTCATCCGCATGCGGGGACGCGACCGCGAGTTCCTTGTGCCCTCGTGGGAGAACGACGTTCCGTTCTATGCGATCACCGGCAACGGATTCGCGATCCTCATTCCCGGCCTGATGTTCGGGCACACCTACAAGGACTCGACCGTCTTCCGTCGCATCATGCTCCGCATGGCTGACGGAACCTATCACCACCATACGGTCGATTTCGTCGAGACGCTGCCGGACACGGAGTTCTCGGTCCTGTGGGTGCGGGAGCGCCTACCCGTCGAGGAGCTTACCCCTCAATCACTCATCGGCATCTCGTGGGTGTTCGTAGTCCGCTTCGCGTCAGACCTCCTCGAGATCGATTGGGTGACTGACTCCGTCGCTCAGTTCGGCCTCAGCTATCAGGTCTTGGAGAATTACGACCTATGAGTTTCGACGCCATAGAGAAAAGCTCCGATTTTGGCGCCCCGTTTGAACTCTATGAGTTTCGATATGGCGACGAGGATGCCTTGGCGTATCGTTACACCAATGCTGATCGCGACTTGACGCGCCTTGGTCACACCTGGTTCGCTCGACCGATTACCCGTGAGGCGTATCGATCTAGCGGTAAGACCGACGACAAGTCGTCACTGACGATCAGGATGCCCGTCGACACTGATCTGTCGTCCCTGTTCACGGATTTCCCCCCTCCGCAGGTCGTTCGTGTGACTATCTGGGCGGGGCATATGACGGACCCCGATGAGCAGGTGCTTGTCATCTGGACGGGTCGTGTGCTGAGCGTCGCTAAGGAGCGTAATCAGGCGCTCCTCACTTGCGACAACACGATCATCTCACTTAAGCGACCGGGTCTGCGCCGTAACTGGCAGTATCTCTGCCCCTATGTTCTCTACGGGCCGATGTGCGGCGCGACGATGCGCGGCGTCGAAAGCCAGGTTGTCGATGTTACGACCACCGGCATTGTCCTTGAAGCTGGCTGGTGGGGATCCATCGAACCTGAGAAATTCAAGGGTGGGATGATCCGCTGGCGGGGTGGCTTTGGCCTGGAGTCCCGCACAATTCGAGATGCCCGTGACGACGGCTTTCTGCAGTTCCTTGGACCACTGCGTGACATAGAGGAGGGGCAGAAGGTGTCTCTCTTCCTGGGCTGCAACCACACCATGTCTGACTGCCGCTCCCTCCACAACAACATCAACAACTACGGGGGGGACCCCTGGATCCCGTTGAAGAATCCGGTCAGGAACCATCCCTATTGGTGACGTTATGTGGATCGCGCTCCTCGTTGGCATCGCCCTTATGATCATCGGCTACATCCTGATGCCGAAGCCGAAGGGACCGAAACCCCAAGCGGTCACGGAGATGGAGGCTCCGACTGCCGAGGCTGGAAGGCCGATTGCCGTTGTCTTTGGGGAAATTCTTATAAAAAGTCCGAATTTCCTCTGGTGGGGTGACAAATATTATCTGCAGCGGTCTCAGAAGGTGAAGAAAAAATGAGAGATGTTTCAGAAGACCGTGTGACGATATACGATGTCAACCGCGCCGGATATTGCGTTAAGGGTATCCGCGATTGGTGTCGTCAGCAGGGCATTCCATTCAGAGACTTCGTGAAGAATGGCATCCCTATCTCGGAAGTCGAGAAGATGGATGACGCCATCGTGCAAGACGTACTTCGTGTGAAGAGGGGAGGTCGAACCAATGGGTAAGAAAAAGAACAGAAAAACATGGTACGACTTCTTTATCTCCATGCACCTCGGCTTTTGCCATGGCCCAGTGGATGCTCTCACAGCGCTCTTTATCAAGGATAGACAGGTGTGGGGTGGCGCCGTCTACGGCAACACAACACTCCATATCTACAACGAGAACCTGTTCGGCGGCAACGAGCGTGAGGGTGGCGTGGGTGGGGCTGTCCACGTCATGCTCGGCTCGGAGACGCAGCAAATCCCTGCAGCTCTTGCTGCGCGCCTCGGCCTGACGCCAGCGACTGCGCCGGGTTTCCGTCGCAAGGCCACCCTCGCTCTCTTGGGGAACGGACTTGGCGAGGGGTTCTGGGTCGGCTCCAACTATCCACAGGTGCCAACGGTTTGGGCACGCTTCCGCCGCTCCCCGAAGTCGCTCAATGCCCCGAACGCGGTAATCGTCAACAGCTTTGGCATGCACGATGCCAACCCGGCCCATATCATCCACGAGTGCCTGGTCAATGAAGACTTCGGCATGGGCGCCCACCCCTCGATGGTGGACACCGACTCGTTTGTGCGAGCGGCGGAGACACTCGCAGAGGAGAAGTTCGGCCTGTCCCTTCTGTGGACGCAACAAAGTACCATCGAGGCGTTCATCCAGGAGATCCTCGATCACATTCAGGGGCTGCTCTTCTTCAACCCAAGAACAGGTCTTGCGACACTCAAGCTGCTGCGCAACGACTACGACCCTGACAATCTGCCCGAGATCGGTCCTGCCGACGCGGTCCTGGATACGTTCCGCCGCAAGTTGTGGGGTGAGACTGTCAACGAGATTACCATCTCGTGGACCAACCCTCAGTCGGAGGAGACGGAGACGCTGACTTATCATGACCCTGCCAACATCGCGATGCAGGGGGAGGTCGTCAGCGAGAACCGGCACTATTACGGAATCCGCTCACCCGAGCTGGCGAGCTACGTCGGAGCCCGTGACATTGCGGCGGCGGCTGTCCCGCTTGCCAGCGCCTCGATCCGCGTCAATCGCAGGAAGTGGACGCTCCTCCCTGGCGATGTGATCCGGTTCTCCTGGCCCAAGTACAATATTGACCGGATCATTATGCGGGTGATGGAGGTCGACTACGGCAGACCCGATAGTGCCGAGATTAAGGTCAACCTCCTCGAAGACGTGTTCGGGCTTCCTTACGCGCAGTTCCTGACACCGCCGCGCTCGGAATGGGAGGACCCCGACCAGGATCCAAACGGGCCTCTCTACGACGAGATCGACAGCATTTTCGTGGCCGTGCCGTATCCGCTCGTCGTCGCGGCTATCGGGAGCGATAACATCAGCGATGATCGCTATCCCGAAATCCTCATCGCAGCGATGGTGACCCCGAGACCGTCGCAGACTGACTTTCGCACCTTCGTCTTGCTCGAGGAGGAGGTTCTTCCGAGTGGTGCCACGGAATGGGTGGGAGCGGGAGAACGCAACACCACGGGCTACACCACATTGACGCAGGAAGTGCCGCCTGCCGTTGAGAGCATCCTCATCATGGACCTCGAGAACGTTCGCGGCGTGACCAGGCCGGAAGTCGGTGGACTTGCGATGCTCGGGACGGGTGCCGAAGGAGGTGGTTGGTCCAGGCGCGAGCACACAACTGAACTCGTTATGTTCATCGAGCACCTTGGAGGCAACGCATGGCGCGTGGCTCGAGGTGTGCTCGACACGATCCCGCGCCGTTGGCCTAACGGAACCCCTATCCGCTTCATCGACGTCAACTTTGACGCCATCGACTTTAGCGCCGAGGTCGCCGACGCCGACGTCTCCTACAAGGTGCAACCGCGCACTTCCATCGGCCTACGCGACGTGGAGGCGTCACCAACCTTCATCACCAACCGACCCGCTCGGCCGTACATGCCGTTCCGACCAGCGAACGTTGTCGTTGACGGTTCCATGTTCGAGGATCTCGACTACAGCGAGAACCACAACCCGCGCGCGTGGGTGATCAACACTAGCTGGTCTAACCGAAACCGGCTCCTTGAGGATTCTGTCTATCGCCGTTGGGACGAGCCGAGCGTCGTGATGGAGGAGGGACAGACAGTCGAGGTGTGTTTCTGGTGGTCCGCCCCAGGCAACGCGATTCCGAAGGAGCGTCGCGTCAAAGGGTTGACGGGGACGAGCTACCAGATTGATGTCTTCGAGACGGGCAGAGACGAGCAAATCCCCATCAAGTTCGTCTCGGTTCGGGACGACCTCGAGTCTTTGCAGGGGATGGAACGAAACGTCCGCCTATATCGCAAGGGGTTCGGATCGGATTGGGGCTACTTCTACGGCGGGTGGCCCGAGGATTTCAATATCGGTGAGCCTGTCGTGGAGAACTGATATGGCGAGTCTTGGCGGTTTCGACTTTCAGTCTTCTTTCCCCCGTCATGGATGGGGGGATGCGATGAGTCGCAACTTCCTTAAGATGGCAACGCTCTTTCACCCGACGGTGGTGAGCCGATCAACGCCGTTGCCGACATCTGCCGTGAACAACACGGCCTACATCGACCCGTCGACGGGGTTGATCAACGTGTGGTTTGACGGTGGGTGGAACACCATCTCCCCGAAAGAGGGTGTGCTCGTCTATGTGGCCGATGAGCAGGCGTATGTCCATTTCAACCATCATGGGCAATGGGTGACGGCCATCGACCTCAATGCGACGCAGCCTCCAGTCCCCCGCTCGCTAAACGTCTATGTGCCAGGTCGCATTCGACCTGATGCTCCTGTGTTCCGCTATGTGGCGGCTATGGAGTTCACTCTACCAGCCGGAGCCATCGGCTCGACGGCCTTGCTCGAGGTGCCCCCTGTTGGTGCGGATGTCACTTTTAGCGTGACAGGCGGCTCGGGGAGTGGCACGATTACGTTCGCCAACGGGTCGACCGTTGGCGTGTTCAACATCCCGAACGACATCGTGACCCTCCCAAGCGAGTTGCAGGCCGAGCCGGCTGGCGCTCAAGCGCTCACGATCATGGCCCCGGAGGATCTGCATGGCGCCGAGGGACTAACGATTTCCTTGCGCGGTCAGGTTCGACCGCTGCATGCTGGCTGATCGGAGGTTGCAGTGCCCATCATCGCAAGGCAGATCGAGCGCGCCTATACCGACATCGAGCGCCAGGACTCGAGTAAGGAACTCCGTAACAAGGCACGTGCGTTCTGGGGGGTTGGCGAGCACCTGTGGGACGTTGATGTCACCAATAACTTTGTCTTCCTGAACTGGTGGCTCGGGGCGACGGTCTACTGGTATCGGATTCCGCGCGCCCCGTGGCAGGTGCCTCCTCACTACACAGACCCGGATTTCCGCTCCTATGCCACCAGAACAGGGAGCTGCAGCCTCGTCTACGTCAATCGCCAAGGGAATGGCTATTCGCAGGCACCCTTTCAGGGGGTCAAGGCTTACATCCAAGCTGACTACATGTATGTCGGTTTCACGGGGACCGAGTGGAGACCAATTTGCGAAGTCCCTCTGTGGAAGAGACGTGTGGAAATCAGTGTTTTTGTCTCGGCGACCCGCCCAAACGAGCTGACGAAGATCATCGTCGATCGACCGTTCATGCTACCTGCATCCGATAGATACGGTCCAAACGGTCCTTTCTCTTGTTGTCGTGGGCTTAAACCCGGAACAAGCCTGGCGATCTTCAAGAACGAGCAACTAATTGGGGCGGCCTACCAGGGGCAACAATCCTGGGAAAACGGTATCGTCATCGACGAAGATACTGTCTTCGAGGAGGGAGACATCCTCGCAATTGCTGGTGGACTCCGCAACGCATCCTTCTCTTTCTTCGGCAAAGCGCTATGAGACACTTCACTGTACGCCCGCTTGACTTCTATCCCTACATCAGCATTTTGCAGGTCGGCCTGCGCGGAGAGAACCCGGTCCAGTACCAGGTGCATCCCCCATTGGTGTCCCCTGCCAAACAGGCGAAATTCGCCCCGGATATGAACCAAATGGCACTCGAATACGACCTGCGGGTCGACGAGATGCCAATCTTTGGCAACCCTGATTTTCCAGTCCCTCAAACGGGCATCCGGGTTTTCTCTGGTGATGATAGCTACCTGCTTCTCGGCGGCTCGACGGGTGAAGCTGCGGTGCTCTATCGTCGGACAGGGCCGACCTACATGCGGTTCAACCATGCTCTCGATCTGCCGACACCGCCTGCCTACATCTCTCACGCGAGCTTCACCCGCGACGGGTCGAGATTGGCACTCGTCCGCACTGACTCACCGAACACGGTGAAGATCTATCAGCGTGATGAGCTCGACAATCTCAATCTGATTGCCTCTGTCGGCGTACCTGCGGGGTCCCTCGAAGCAGTTGAGTTCTCGCCTGCAGATACGTTTCTTATTGTCAAGACCACCACTAATCACGCGATTTATAGCAACGAGGGGACGAATTTCCCCTCGATCTCTGGTCTTCCGTCGGGTCGATTGTTGGCGGTCTCTCCTGATGATCGCTTCTTCATCCTCAATGGGAACGCCGCCGACAACCTCAAGGTCTATGAGTGGGGCGAGTCTGGCTTCTCGGCATTCGGGGACCTGCCATCGACTGCGGGTACTGAAAGACGCGCCACCTTCAACCCAGATGGGGACATCCTGGTCGTAACGCTCATTTCGCCAACGTCGATTCGCCTCGGACCCATCTCGTACTTTCTTCACCCCGAGTATGGTTTTGTTCCTGCGACCATCGGCGACTTGTTATGGGACACCGGTTATAGCCCGGAGGTTAAGTTCTCTCGAGACAGCACCTACATGTATGGCCTAAGAGGGCTGTACCAGAGGAAGGTTGACGAGTTCGTCCTCCATACGCCGCTGATGGCGGTACCTGGAACGATCCGAACTTATGAGCGATTGCAGATCTATCGCGCCTTTTCGCCTGATGGATCACAGCTTGCTTATACCGAGGGGGAGATCCTTCACATTGCGCGCTGGGACGGAGAGCAGCTCACACCGCTGCAGACCATCGGCGGCGATGTGAATGGTGAGACAGTCTTTTGTTGGTCTCCAGACGGTATTTACCTTGCGGTCGCATCTCGCCCTGGCGGGCCAGAGGTGTGGTCAGTGCGTGTCTGGAAATGGAATCACGATGAAGAGTTGTATGAGCAACTCCCATTCACCATTGAAGATGTTATCGGACAAATGAATGTTAGGTGGTCTTTCAATGGTGATTTTTTGTTGATCAAAGATCTGGTTTACCGTCGTGTCGGGGATAATTTCTATTTCGCCTATAGTGCCGTCGATATCGGTTTTGGCGGTCTCGGTAGCATCTGCATGACGGTTGGCAATCGCATCATCTATACGCGGTGGTCAGAAAGACGAATCCGGTTCGGACAGTACACGGAGACACAATTTGTCGAGCTTCAGGATATTCCAATTCCGAGTTGGCTGCCGACCGGCACGTCCTACTATCCTTACTCAGCCGCTGTGAGTCCAGACGGGTCCCGCTTGCTCGTGATATTCTCTAGGTACGAGGGGCAGGATTATGCCATCTATGCGTTCAACGGCGAGAGTTACGAGATTATCGCATCTGCTGATCCTGATAAGCCGTTGGGTATTGGCTATGCGACAGTCTCGTTCTCTGCTGACGGACAGTTGGTTTACGCAGCGGTGGGAAGGGATTGGGGGCAGCCTTACTACTATCTTAAGGTGCTGCAGTTCAGCGATTCCGGTTTGACTGAGGTGTGGTTGCAAGCGCGGCCTACAAACTATAGCCCACGCCTCGGGCCGATGGTAACGCCAGACAACCGGTTTGTCCTGTACGCAGATTGGATTTATAAGAGAGGGGAGCACTTCTCGGCTCGCTCTTATCGCCAGATTGCCGAAGGGTATCTTTCTGAGACAAGCCGGAACAATGGCTTCTCTCCCGACTCCAGCCTCATTCACACGACGCATAGTAGCGGTTACGGCCGTCACTTCCTCAAAGCGGACATGAGCATACTCGATTACGTCCCATTCGAGGACGATTTTAACGCGAGCTATGTCTATGACGTACAGTACAGCCCGCAAGGAACTTTCGTCCTCTGGAAGAACCCCGACGGCCTGCAGTTGGGGGTGAAACGCAAGGACAACACCTACATCAAGCTCTCAAGGCTCAACGGCACATTCGTAAGCGTCTACTGGCTCAACGAGGGCACCAAGACCTTCATCGAGAAGGGCTACATGATGCACTCCCAAGGAGCCTCAATCACCAACATGGTGTTTTCCCAGACGCCAATTGCGTTCTCTTATTTCGCGCTTAACGGCGAGGAGGACCCTATTAGCAGCCAGGGGCGGCACATCTTCAATACGTTTGGGATGACGAACTTTAGCCTCAAGGGCGTCGAGTTCGAGCCCGACATGCTGGCCTCCTATCTCGCATTCTCTCCGTTCGAGGTCTATTTCGCAGCGACCTACAGGCGCCCCGACGGCATGAGTGACATCGTTCTCTATAAGTTCGTCGACGGTACACTCAATTACGAGGCCGTCGATAGTAAGCTCGTTCCGTTTGGGCCAATCGACTTCTCGTCTTGCAATCACATCGTGGTTGCTCACGGGGGCTTTGAGTATCCGTTTACAATCTTCGAGGTTGACACCGAGACGGATACCCTAGTCGAAAAACCATATCCTCCGATCAACTGGCAGCACGAGGGCATCATTCTCGACATTGCATTTGTCAATTGTGAGCAGATGGTGGTCGTGACACCAGAGGAGATCATCCTTGTCGAGCGTGACCCTGAGAGCGGAGAGATCGAGGAGAGTGATGCGGTCGAACGGGACGACGGGGCTGGCGAGGATGTTGATGTCATCGTTCTGCCCGATGAAGGGGAGGGGCCGACCATCATCATCCATCCCAAGGAGCCTGGCGAAGAGTCGGATGGGTATTACGGCGTCGCGCCGGACATGATCATCCCCTTGACCTATATTCCCTACGCGGCCATCTCGTTTTTCTATCGGGAGTGAGTTCTTGTCCTGGTGTCACGTTTTCAGTATAAGAGCACTGCAAACGTGACACTGGAGACTCCCATGGCAGTTCGCATCTCCACCGACGCCGCCATTGCGGCCTGTAACACGATCACCGCACTGTTCGATGCTGGGGAGGGCGCAGCCAAGCTCCGCATCTACGGCGGTACTCGGCCTGCAAGTGTGGACACGCCCATCAGCAATCAGACTCTTCTCGTCGAGTTTGAGTTGCAGAAGCCCGCTTTCGGGGCAGCCGTAGATGCCAACAACGGTGGACACGCCACGGCCGAGCCCGTCGATCCCGTCCAGGCTCTCCAGACGGGCAACGCAGTCTTCTTCCGCGTCTTCGATGGGGACGACAAGGCCATCATGGACGGCGATGTATCGGACACCAGCGGCACTGGCGACCTCAAGTTGTCCTCGACCTCGGTCATCCAGGGGATCGACGTGACCGTGGTTTCGTTCACTGTGACGATGCCCAAGGGAGCCTGATCATGGCAATCGGCAAGCCCCTCCTCGCGACCTGGAGTGACGGCACGCTTCGCATGTTCGAGCTCAGCGAGGCGGGGTTTGTTCAGATCGCGAGCACGTCCCTCAGCAATAAAGACGCTGTAAATTACCCCCCTGCTCTGTTCTTTGTGAGAGATAGCAGATACCTTGCGGCGGTTCACACTCAAGGTTACTGGGACATCCAACTGAAAACATTTCACAGGGATCTTACGTTAATTGCATCCAGGCAGCTCTCAAATACCTCTGGAGTCGACAAGCATAGGTCCTCGTACTCCCCTGCTAAGGAGTACGTCGCGACTGCCCCCATTAGTTCGCAATATTACGTCTATCTGAATACTATTAATGTTGATGGGGCTATTGTTAGCTCGGGCTATGTTGGAAACCTGAGCCAGGGGACACTTCGGTCAATCTCTTTGTCTCCTGACGCCCGTTTTGTTATTCAAGGTGTAACGGGTGGAAGTTTTTATAACTACCGACCCGACGGTGCGCCAGAAACAAGCCCCTTTACTGTCCGTCGTCCATTGGAAAAGCACACTCCATTGGATTTCTCCGTGTGGAGTGCGGATAGCCGTTTTGTTCTCTTTGGTGATAATGCGGGCCTCGTCGAGGTCTGGAAAACCGACGTCGACACACTGTTCAAAGTTGGTGAGATTTCTGGCGGGCAATTTGGCTATCCGGTTACAGCGGCGTTCTCGCCAAATCGTCGCCATGTCGCGATCTCGTGGCAGACGTCAGGACAGCCTACAACCGTCATCTACCGACGCACCGGAAACACGTTTCAGCCGATCCAGACCCTCTCTGGGACGTTCGGCAGCCTGTTGGGCTTCACCGCCGATGGTCGCTACCTGATTGATGCAGCTAACAGAAGGGCATTCGAGTACCTGGAAGGAGAATTTATCGAGGCTGTCGACCTACTCGCGAACGTAAACACCGGATCGACGGCACAGGCAATCAGCTCTCACATCGATCCTCCGCGCGGCGTCGGCTACTTCTACAATGATGTTGTTCCGGGGCTGACGCTCGGATCGATCAACATCGAGAGCCTGAAAATTGCGCTGTTGAGTGCAGACGCATCGTTCGATAAAACGGACACGACCCTCGACCAAGTCACGGGTGGCGGTGCTCATGAGGTATACGGGAACGGTTGGCCGGAAGGCGGAAAGTCCCTGCAAAACGGCCGTTGGGAGGTGCGCAGCCCCGCATCTGTATCCATCGCCTTCGATGACGTGACGCAGATCATCATCGAGGACACGCTACGGTTCAATTACGCCGTCATCTACGATGATTCCCATGTCGACAAGAAACCCTTGATCTTCATCGACTTCAACGGCTTGCAGAGAGCAGAAAAGGATTCGGAGCTGAAACTTACTTTCGGCGCAGACGGCCTCATTCTCTACAGCGCGTGACGAGGTTTCGATGGCTGGCCCTTTCATCGAGCTAACTGCGCCGGATACCTTGCCGGGAAGTCAGGCGCTTGATCCCGCCTGGTCTCCAGACGATAACTACCTGGCGGTCGGCTCGTTCGCAGGAGAGATAGGGCTTTACTTTTACAAGCGCGTCGGCGACGCGCTGCAGTTCCTGCAGAGATACGATGCCAATACGACGTGTTGGGGTTCGATCTGGCGGGATGATCGAACTCTCTATTCGGCTCGGAACGGTTCCAACGGATTGGCGGGTTTCAAGAGAGAAGGGGACACCCTAGTCCCTTTCGACCTCGGACCTGTTGCGCAGGGCATCGGAACTGTCCTGCGCCTCGCATTGGACCCTTCAAAACGATACCTTGCTTGCTCACTACCAGCCAATTCAAATGGAAACTGCCTTGTTTTCGAGCTTGACGAGAACGGCGTCCCGGTGAGCAGCATTCGTCCGCCTGGAGCGGCAACAACGCAGGCTCAACACGTCGCATGGTCACCAGACGGTCGATATCTCGCTGTACCTCAAAACTGGAATGATTCTACCCCAGGTTTCACTGTCTGGAAGCGAGAGGGTAACAACTTTACCAGGCTAAATGTTTCAACGCTAAACAATCACGGTTACGGGGTTGCCTTCTCTCCCGACGGGCGTTTCTTTCTCGTCAGTGGTCCCTTTGGATTCGTTATCTATCAACGCTCGGGTGATAATTTTACGTCCCCCAGAACGGATACCAGTGTTCCTAACACGTATGAGATGATCTATAGCCGGGATGGTCGTGTGCTTGCGGTCATCGCGCAAAATGCTTTTCGGATCTACGATGTCGATCCGAGCACCCACACGCTCACACACTCTGTCGACCTTTTTGCATCTAACGGGGGAAGGGCCGAGTGGTCCGCGAGTGGTCGCTTCTTGTCGGGTTCGAGGACGCAGCCGCCAAGCCTTAGAGCTTTCCGGGATACTTCATGGAGCACGGCGGAGCTTCCTGCCATCACGGCAGCGATCAGTGCAGGGAGCCACAGAAGCAGCAGGTTGCAACCCGTCGAAGTAGAGATCGTTGCGCGCTTGATCTATTCGACGGACATCAGCGCGAGTCTGCCGTCAGTTTCTGCCTCTGGCAGCGCTGAGCTGACGGAACATGAATGGATAATTTCCCCGCCATTCCTCATCGAAACGACTCACATCGATGTGGATGTGGGGGAAGCCTCTTACAGTTATGAGATCATTGCAGACGAAGTGTGGTCTCCCGATATCCCCATCGAGACCTTGCACATCGATGTGGAGATCGGACACTCAACCTCGCATGACGAGGTGCCGGGCATTCCGTACCTCTACAGCTTTTGCGTTCTCCCGAGCTTCTCGGCAGAGGGTGAGGGTAACTACACCTCGCGCGCCAAGGTCGACGCTCGTTTCCCTGCGCTCCGCACAAGCGGTCTGATCAAGTGGCCGCTGGAACTGCAGGCAGAGATCGTTTTCCCGCACATCAGGAGTCAGATTGACGTCGAGGTCAATCTGATCGGCGTCTGGGCGGACTTCACGCTCCCGTCGCCCGTTGTGACGTTGAATGCTCACGTCCCCCTCGGTGTCATCACGGATCTCCGCATGCCGGCACCGAGGGCATCCGGTTCTGTCTCCGTCCCTCTCGGGGTGCTTGTGGACGCCAGACTGCCATCGACGGTGGCGAGCGGTACCGTAGGATTTCCTGGGAAGATCTCAGCCGAAATCACGCTTCCCAAACTGCTAGTTGCGGCATATGCCGACAACCCGGTGCCGGATCATTACGACGTTTTGCTGACAGCGCGTATGCCGGCGCCCCAAGCGACCGTGGAAGTCGACATGCCTCTCTGGTTTGACCTGGATGCACGTCTTCCGTCGGTTCGGACCACAGGCGATGTGGATGTACCACTCGTCCTATTGGGGGACCTCACCCTTGGGGTGATCAGGGTAAGCGGCAGCCTTGGTGCGACGGTCAAAATCGATGCCAACGTTACCCTGCCGGAGCTGCGGGTTGATTCTGCTGGCGGCTATCCGATTGACGGGCAAGCTGATCTGATCCTGCCGTCACCAGAGGCGCAAGGGCATATCAGCATCTTCTACAGCCTCCGGGGGCATGTGATTCTCCCCGCTTTGACGGCATCAGCGAGCCTCGCGCTACGCTATTCGGTGGCAGTTGATGCGCGCTTGCAAGGAGTCGAGAGCAGCGCTCGGCTCCGCGCCTCTTATCGCCTGCTTTCTGATCCTATTTTGCCTGATCTTTCGTCCGATGGCTTCGTGCGTCTCTCATACGGCAGCCGGATTTCTGCCACTCTCCCGAGGCTCAGTGCCTTGGTCCTCGTCAATAGCCGCATGAATGTTGGTTCTGGTATTCGGATGGGGGCGGGTCTGAAAGGTACTTTCTCTGTTGGGAGCACCATCCTCTTCGGTCGAGCGGATAACTACAGGATCGGATGACATGGCGAGCACCGAGCGATTTCAGGTCAACGCGACATCTTGGACGCAGGTCACGCAGGGGGAGGCCAATGTTGGCATCCAGCTTACAGGAACCTCCCAGATCATGGTCCACATTGGTACAAGCGATCCCGATATAGACGCGGCCGGCATCATCATTGGCCGCCAAACGGATCTGACGCCGAGCGAGTTCACGGCATCAGGTCTTCCGCAAGATGCCAACGTCTATGTCAAGGCTCATGGCACCGATACGACCGTTGACCTCGTGGTCATGAAATACTAGGGTTGATTGGCACGTAAAACGTGCCAATCCAATTCTCAGGAGGCCCGTCGAGGCCCTCGCAACTCGCCTTGCTGCCCTGGAGTCCGTGCAGTGAGTCAATCGAACTTCCATCGAGCGCTCAAGAAGGTCCTCGTCCACGAGGGCGGGAAGGTCCATGACAAGAACGACCCTGGTGGTCGTACCAACCAGGGCATCACACAGCGAGTCTACGACGCATACCGCCAGTCGAAGAAACGGGCGCTCCGCGATGTCTTCTTGATGGAAGATGCTGAGCGGGACGAGATCTACCGTCGGCAGTATTGGGATGTCATCAAGGGAGACTCGCTCCCTCCTGGCGTGGCCTATGTGGTTTTCGACGGCGCTGTTAACTCTGGGCCGACGCAGTCGGTGAAGTGGCTGCAACGGTCCCTTGGGTCCCTTTACGAGGGCACAGTCGACGGGATAGTCGGCGAACTGACCTTGACGGCCCTCCGTCGCTTCGAGGACCACGATATCCTAATCGAGCGCATCATCGAGCGGCGTATGGCATTCCTGCGCTCACTGAAAACGTGGAAGTTCTATGGGAATGGGTGGACGGCGCGCGTCAACGACGTGCTGCAGGTCGGCCAGGCATGGGCTCGCGGGAGCGTCGGCCCAGCAGTTACGTGGCACGAGGGTGGCAATCAGCGGGCTCTCGCGACAGACGCCAAGGCGCCGCCTGCGGTCGGGGGAGCCGATGTTGTCACGGGCGGCGGCATCACCATCGCTGGCGGGTCTCAAGTCATCAACGAGGCCAAGCAGGCTCTGCTACCCCTGGCAGGGGACGGCGGCCTTATCGACAGCGTTGTTGTCGTCCTCACGATTACAGGTGTCGCCTTGACGCTCGCAGGCATCGGGTACCGGCTGTGGGCTCAGCGTAAGGCCCGCAAGCTCCATGAAGCTATCGATCCTCTGTGATGGACTGGTTGGGATATAGCATACCCTGGTGGGCATGGATCGCGGTTGGTGGCGCAGCCGTCGCCCTTGGCTGGGTCTATATCGGCCCTCGTGCCGCAGTTGGCATCGCTATTGCCGTGATCTTGGCAATCGTCGACAGACGAGGGCGACAGATTGGCTGGCAAGCCCGCGAAGAGGAGCAAGCACGGCGCAACAGGGAGTTCGTCGATGACTACCGCAGGCATCAAGAAGCGTCTGGTCGTCGCCCTGAGTCTGAGCTTGACCGCAGGAATCGTCGGTGGTTGCGCCAGTAGAGCGCCTGCTGGTGACAATGCCTGGTGTCTCACCAACAAGCCTTTGCGTCCGACGGCCGAGGATTACGAGCGGTTCAGCCTCGAGCAGAAGATCGAGATGGACGCTCATAACAGCTTCGGTGAGAAGTGGTGCGGGTGGAGGCCGTGACTATGGAAATAACGTCGGCCGACTTCGCACAGCTAAACTCTGCTATTGGGTCTCTGACCGCCCAAGTTGAGGCTCTTCGCCGTGATTTCGAGAGGTACGAGGACACCTCTCGCGATTACCGCACGAAGGTTCACGTCCGCCTGGACGATGCAATTGAACGCCTCGCCAATGTCGAGGCGTCCGTGAAGTTACTGCAGACATACTCCGAAGATACGGTTCGGCCGACGGTCGAGTTCGTCAAGACAATGCGTAATCGGGGAATCGGTTTCATCACCGCCGTTGGTCTTGCGGCGACCGCCCTCGGCGTCACTATCGGAGACGCATTATATTATTATTGGGGCAAACTGGTTAAGCTGCTAAACTCCCTCTGATTGCCAGCACGCTCATCCAGTGCAAAAAACCAACCTCCACTCCGCTTTTCTTTCCAGATCTCACGAGGTCCTCCATCACCCGTTGCAGAAGGAAGGGCCGATCTCCGTCCCTCATAAACTCAACAAACAAATCAGCGTATTTGTGGCCGATGCGGCAGTCCTCGCACCAATCACCTCGCGGTGTAACATGCCAATAGGAAATAACGCGACCATCAGCCGCCGTCGCCACGAAAGGAAGATCTGACACGTGGGTCTCGATCATTGCGCTCTCGTCCCTAAACAGCATTTGTTTTCGGCTCCGTGTTTCCTTGAACACTGTTTGACTCCCCCGAAAGGGCGGAGACGGATTCTGACTATAGGACCCCAATCCTTTCCAAATATTCATGGGCATCTGTCCAGAGACCGAACCGCCGCTCGATGTCAGCGACATATTCTGGGTCACGCTCGATCAGGATGCAGTCAACTCCTTCGCGGATGGCCGCCTCGGCAGTCGTCCCGGATCCCGCAAAGGGGTCCAATACGATTCCATGCGGAGGAGTGACGTGTCGGATGAGGGCCTGTAGCAGTTTTATGGGCTTGACAGTTGGATGCTTAGAACCGGCGCGGTCACTCCTCGATGCTTTTGAGCAGTAGATCAACGGCTCCCCATCAAAGGGGTAGCTCTCGAAAAAGCGAGCGGCGGAACCGCTGTCTTTTCTTGGATGCATCGATGCCTGCGGGACGTTGTAGTGCCCGTAGACATTCCTGGTCTTCGACGAGTTTGGGTTCGTGGATGAAGCGGCAAGTTGACCTGGGGCATCCGGGAACAAGGAGACCACCTCATCAGACCCATCGTGAATGAGATTGGCGGGCCACCGACCGAGGTCTGTCGTTCCCGCTGCCTTCGAGCCGCCAGCCATCGAGCCATCAAGCCGACCAGAATAGACGTTGTTTTTTGTATCCTTGTAGTCCCCGACGCGCAGCGGGCGACCCTCTGCGGGCACGCGGCAACCGTCGATATTCACGGGGCCAACGCCATGGCGAAGGATGTTGAGGGCGCAGTTCTTCTCCGAGAACGGCTTCTGCGCCACGTAGATCGGCTCGATGGCGGGCTTACGGCTCTGCGTGCCGTAATACCATCCGCGCCACCGCTCGGCCTCCGGTGCGTCTCCTAGCGCCCTCTCGGCGCTGTGACCCTTTGGGAATCCCGAGCCGTACACCCAACCGATGAACGGGTGCATGATGAACCCGGCCATCTCCATTGCGACGGCTTGCCAATGTCCCGTTCGGGCCGAGGAGAAGGAAACAACGTACCCTCCCGGCAGGAGGACATCGTAGACGCCGCGCCAGAATGCGGGGTCTTGCGCGATCCGCGTGCCGTCTTTGTCGGCGCCGTCCCAGAGCTTCCCCATGAAGCCTCGCGACTGGCGAGCGAAACGACCATCCTTGCCGAAGCGGGCGCCTTTGGCATTGTCGCGGCCGAAGCGCTTGACGACAGACTCAAGATGGTAGGGAGGGTCAGTGACGACCGAGTGAACACGAACGCCGCGCTCGATGAGCGAACGAAGAATGTCGCGACAGTCGCCATAGTAGAGATTGAGTCGCATGTCAGCCTCGGGCGGCACGTCGTATCTGGGATCTGATGTTGAGGAGTACGCGGCACCTTCGCCCTAGTGAACCCTTGCCAGACATTGGAATGATCCCGACCAATTGGCCGGCGAGTATGATCTTCTTGTGCCGACGCCCGTTCTCTATCCTCCATGGTAGGCCAGTACGCTCTAACTCTGGTCGCAGCACTTCAACCAGTGACATAGCGAAAACCTCATATTGTCAAGTCACGGAAAGGGTGACATCAGACAATGTCATCGTATCGGTCGATGCGGTTACTTTTGATGGAATCGAGTAAGGCTTGGCGCATAACCTCAACGGGGTCAGCATGATAGAAGTACCTTGCAGGTTGAAATCCCAGCACGTCGCGAAAGATGACGCACCAAAGCATCGGGTTTTTCGCATCGGGAGAGAGGCTAATATGATTGAGCACCCCTCCATTAACCGCGCGTCTAAGAAGTTCCTCCAGGCTCGGAGAACTTGATGCCGTAGGCTTGTAGTTCCTGCGTAATGACATCGAGCTGACCAGACAAGTTATCGATGAGGATCTTCTTTATCTTATGCAGGCTCGTGTAATAAACGACCGCGTCGACGTATTCGCCCTGGATGGATATGGCGAAATCCCCCTCCTCAACGGCATTTATTAGGCGATGTATATTCCCCATCTGCTCGAGTAGCTTGATGATGACGGGAATATTCCTGAGTGTTATTTCGTCAAGTCGCATATAGCGTCTCTAGATGATATCGTCATTGACTGTTCTTTTCTCCGGGATAGTGGAGATCGCCTTGGAAAGAGCCTCAAGCGGATCGACGTCCTCCACGTATTGGACGATGTACTGTCCACGCCTCATCACACCGGCTGTCCATGTCGTGTCGTCGTACTTCCGGTGAAGGCTTAGGTGGATCAAATCACTACGACGAATGGCGCGTAGGATGCGGTATTCGAGGCTCATTTGACGTTCCCACGATGGCCCACTCTGGTAGGCTCCGGTACTCGACAGGGCGTCCGAGGGAGATGGCGTTCGCAATGCCAGCACGCATCCCCTCAGTGATACCGAGATCTGAGTACACGACTGTGGCGTCCGCCTTGGCTCCCCAATGGAAGCCCGCGCTGATTCCGAGGGCTCGCTCACTCGGAACGTCGTCGTCGAGGACGCCGATCTGCGTGTAGAGGCCGTGGCTCGCGAACGGCGCCTCCCCACGCATTAGGCAGTCACGCATTGCCGCACGCAGATAGGCGATGTTGCGGAGACGAGTCGGCGCGTCCCCGGCAAAAGGACTTTCAATGACCACTAGACGCATCAGATGATACCTTTGGCTTGCAGCCATCAATTGGCGATGATGATCTCCGTGTCGCCTTCCTCAATCTGATCACCAGCGAGGCACACGGAACGAGGCACCCAGAACTCTTCGTCCCTGTACTCGACGAGAACTGCGTCGTCCGTCGTCCTGGTCACTTCGCAATACAGGGTTCTCTGTCCATGAACGCTCCTCACGTCATGCCGAGGGCCTGCATGTAGAGATCGAGGATCGCCTCTTCCTCCTGGCGCTCCTCCGGCGGCTTCTTGCGGATGCTGATGATCCGGCGGATCACCTTTGTGTCGAAGCCCCGTCCCTTGGCCTCGGCGTATACCTCCTTGATGTCGCTCGAGATGGCCGCCTTCTCCTCCTCGAGGCGCTCAATGCGTTCGACGAACTGTCGCAGCTCTTCGGAAGCAACGCCGTGCTCGTTATCGCCACCAGAGAGTCCGTCACCACCAATCAAGTCTTCATCGTCGAGTCGACGTACCATTTGTTCGCTTCTCCACGTTTAAGGTGACCGTTCGACATCTGGAAACTGGACCCTGATGAAGGTGCGCAACGTTACGATGAACTGGTCGGCCGAGATCATCCGACGGTGCCACTGATCCAGGGCATAGAGGATGTGATCGTCGTATGGTGGGATATCGTTGACCTCGACGAACGTGTTCATGCTGATGGGGAAACGCTTCTCAGGGCTCTTCGCGATGCACATGCGCCAGTGCCAGAGACGGGCGATGATGCGCTCGACACGGTCAACAACAGGACTCTCATGACGATGAAGCGCTATGTCTCGTCGCAGCTCGGCGTAGTGCAGGGCTTTCTGCAGGTCGGAAAGCCCGCCCTTGAACCGCCAGCGGCAGACATACTTTAGAATGTTGCCAATGAAGTAGTCATAGCCGTTGGCCGCGATAAGCTCGACTGGCTGGATGGGGAACTGTTTGTAGTGTGTTCCCTCGATTTGTCGATCCAGGGCGGACATCTCATTCTCAACGCTTGTAAACCTGCGCCTGATGATCAGTTGGCTCTGGGGCGAGGCGGCGAGCGATGGTCAGATCATCAATACCGTTGAACGAGTCGAGCGGGTTAGTGCCCTTGATCGGGATGGTTGGTCGAGAGCGAGATGGGGTGCTCTTCATCTCGTTGAGAACATCAACCAGGTCGACGTCCTGCCGTAGCTGTCGTTGGAGCGCTCGTGTCCGCGCTAACCGGTCCTCCAAGTCGGAGGCAAGCTTCTCGAGCGCTGCGTAGAATACGCCTGCCTGGGCCGCGAACGCGGAAAGCTCATGCTCGCTGGTAATCGAGACCTTGGTGTCCATGCTGTTCTCCCCCTATTGGTATGACACGGATGGATTTATCGGGCAATGTAAACGTGCCATTAAATGATGTCAGAATCCTCCTTGCCGATCTCGACGCCGATGAGATCCACGATCTCAGCCCAGGTGTCGGGAGTGAATGTCACCGTGACGGAGCCGCTGCCATCGATATGGATGTCCTTGAGGTCGCGAAAGATCTCGCGCAACCGCACGCGCATCGAGGGCTTCCTCTCATCTGCCGTCTTGGATTCCTTGGGCTCTTGAGAGCCCTCCTCGGACTCCATCGCCAGCTTGACGTGCTTGGCCGTCGCGCGATCCTTGCCGCTCGCCTTGGCCGCGTCGACTGCGCCGCGCAACACCTCCGCTGCGGCTTGGACATCACCGCCAAAGTCCTTGACCGTTTCGATAGCCAGGGTGGCGGATATGGCGCCGCTGCGGACGAGGTCGGTGATTGCCGGCGGCATGTCGACCAAATCGACAAGCATGCTGACCCAGGGGCGGCTCACTGCCGAGCGCCGCGCAATCTCGCTGTCCGACATGCCGAGGTTACGCAGGGTCTTGAACACCGTACCCATCTCAATAGGCGAGAGGGGCTTGCCCGAGTTGCGGATGATCTGGGAGAGGACGCGATCCTGTTCGGTGGCCTCCTTGTCGCCCATCCGCACGGGGATGAGCATGTCCTTCTGGGCACCGTAGCGCTCGATGGCGCGAAGGGCGGCCTCGAGGCGACAGTGACCATCCTCAACGAAGAACTTCCCATCCTCCTGGTAGATGGTGAGGGGCTGCTTTACGCCATGTTCGGCAATCGACCTGGCGAGGTTGTCGATGTGCTCGGCGTTGCTGGGGTCATTGGGATCGCGGCTGTTCCAGCCAGGCTTGACGCTCAGATCATATGGGCTAACCCTGTAGATGTCGCTGCGACCCTTCGCGATGTCCTTGATACCTGCCATGTGATGCTGTTCTCCGGTTTGGGGGTAACAGCTATATGCCACGCATACATCGGCATGTCAATCTTTCATTGACATGCGATGGGGCATCGGCGACAACCTGTTCGATCAGTCGATCTCGCAGGACGACCTTACGGCGACGGGCAGCCACCGTAAGGAGGCGTGCCCCTTGCCATGACGTAGACCCCGAAACGGGAAGCGCCGCCCCGGATGTCCGAGACGGCGCCGCGTGAAACAGAAACGGCCAGGGGTAGGACCCCTGGCCGTTGGTCTTGCCGGCATCTCTCGGGGCGAGTCAGTGCCAATCCCGAGAGCGAAGGCAATTGGATGTTCGACACTTGTAGTCATTTACACCAATTCGACCATACCGCGCTCCTCCGCCATCGTCAACAGGCCGCGCCCACCACGCCGGCCGCGTAGATCACCACCACGCCAGCCAGTATCGCGATCACGAGACGACGGAGCATGTCAGCCATTTTTGCATCACCCCGCATTTTCCCGCTTGACAGTCCAATCCCATGTCCTAATTTAGGGACACAAGCGATGGGGATAGGCCCCGCGCGACAGGGTAAGGAGACCCGACATGACCGACACCGCCTCTCTCGAGATCGAATTCGGCTTCACCTCCTACGACGAGCACTACAACCCGGCGGACTGGTTCAAGGGTGGTGCGCAGACCATCTACGAGGCCGAGGACGCCGAGACGCCGGAGGAGGCGCACAAGATCCTCCTCGACGCCTACGAGGGCGCTGACGTGGATGGTGTCCACGTGTTCTGGTACATCAACGGCAAGGCGTACAAGGACAGCCTCAAGAAGCCGAGCGTCGAATAAGGCTCGCCGATGACGATTGACCCACCCCTCCTCCGCGAAACCGGCAAGGCCCTATACGGACCCCGATGGCAGACCGAGCTAGCCAGAGCCATATGCGTCTCCGACAGGACCGTGCGCCGATGGCTGGCTGGGACGATCACCATCCCACCCGGCGTGGCGCGCGACCTCGAGGCGCTATGCAATACGCGGATCGCCGAAATCCGCGATGCCGCAGACCGCCTCCAAAGGCGCGCCGCCCGGTAAAGAAAACGGCCCGGAGGTCGAGTCCGGGCCGTTGGACTTGCCGGCGTCTCTCGGGCCGAGTCAGTGCCAATCCCGAGAGCGATGGCAATTGGAATTCGGAATCTTTTAGCCGTTTACAATTTGACCGTACCGCATTCCGCCGCCAGCGTCAACAGGCCGTTCCCGCCTCGAGGCGCTATGCAATACGCGGATCTTCGCGGCGATCTTGTCGCGCTCGGTCATTGTGCCTTCTCCGCTGCCGCATCGCTGCCAGCCTGGCCTCCAACTGCCCAACTTTCCCTTTGAGGAGGCCGAGCTGCAGGCGGAGATTATGGTTATCGATGCGGAGCCGATTGATCATCTCTTCATAGGTGTCAGGATCGTCCCGGATATACTCCCTGTAAGGAATGAGGAAGCGGGTCCGCACCTTGGTGGCTCGCCACACGTAGTTGGCAGACCACCCAAGGAGAATGAAGCTTGCCGCCCACAGAATGTCAATTGCTACCTGCATCAGACAATGTCCTCGTCCGAGCGGAAAGCCTTGAAGACAGGAAGCAGCGGCGCCCCGTTCGGGCCGATGCGCTGGTATTTGAAAGTAACTTTCCGGCTCTTGAGCCGCGCCCGATTGCGCCAGATGAAATCGCGCATCTCGTCGTCGAATCCGGTGCCGATCTCGAACTCGATTCCATTCCCCCAAACGACGCGCAGGGCTCCGAGGGTTCCGGCAGGGACGAGACCGGCCTTAGCGCTAGACCGCTTGGCGTAGCCCCTCTCGTCTCGGGTCTGCTCGTTGGTGTTGTGCATCTTCTCGACAAACGCGACGACCTTGGCCTCAGCGTCGTGGAAGCGCTTCATCTTGAGTAGATAACCCTCCCGCTGCGTCGAGCGGCCGAACTTATATGGGGAACCAGGCTTGCGGAGGATCACGCCCTCCCACCCATCAGACACCAGCATATCCTCATATCGGGACAGCTCTTCCAGGCTTTCAATCAAGACCCCCTCGCAGCGGATGGAGTTCCCTGTGCGCGGCGAGAGCCTGGCACGGCGCTCCTCGAAGGGGTCGCTCGGGAATTGTACGTGGTCGAAGGTGTGAAAAACGAACGGAAATTCGCCTTCTGCACTCATCACCTTCGACTGAACGGTGTTCAGCTCGTCTGGGATGCCGTTTGTGTAGGTGACGATCTCGCCATCGTAGTAGTGGTAGCCGGCGTTGTTGAGGCAGTTGCGCACGAAGCGGTTTGGGATCGGCTTGAGCGTGCGCGTCACCGGGCCAAGGTCGGGCAGAACCGTGCAGCGAATGCCGTCGAACTTCGGCTGGGCGATGAGCGGGAAGACGAGCTTATCGAGGTCGGCGGTTTCCGCCAGCATGGGCTTGAACTGCATGCCAGGTTCCCGTCTGTTGCGGAGAAACGTGACCAAACACGAAAAACGTGACATCAGGACGAGCGGTGATACCGCTCAAGGTCGATCTCCGCGAAGATGTTGCGTTTGAAGATTGCAACGTGGTTCGGGCCGTTTAGACGTTTAACATAACCCTTGCGCACGAGGCGCATCAAAGGCTCGTAGAGCTTTGGATCTGAGACGCCGTGAACGAACTTGCGGGAGTGTGAACCGAGCCATTCGAGGGCTCGAAGCTCATCGGGGTCAAACGGAGGATTCATACCTTGCCTCCCCGACGCTATCCAGGTCGTCGTGCGAGCTCCGCCCCTCGTGGACGCCTGGGATCCTCGGTAACGAGCCATCGTCGACCGTTCGTCGTTCAACTCCAGCCTCCTCGAACATGCGCGCAGCCACCTGGAACTCCACGACCGGCATCTTTGTCTCTCCGTCGCCGATTACGACGCACGAGATGCCAGCCTGGATCAGTGTCCGCGCGCAGCGAGAGCACGGATGCAGCGTCGTATAGACAGTGCATCCCTTTGTTCGGATCCCTTCACGCGCTGCGAAAGCGATGAGGTTTTCCTCGGCGTGACTACAGTACAAATATTTGACCGGATGCTCGAAACGCTCGGGCAAGTCTAATACTCCGCGCGGAGGACCGTTGTAAGCGGTCAGACGAACCTCGCCATCGGGGCCGACGAGGATCGCACCAACCTTGGTCGAGTCCCTGGATTTACTTGCAGCATGGAGAGCAAACCCCATCAGGTAATCGGCCCAGCTCGTCATCCATCCCTCCTGCGGGTTTCCTTTACGACCTGACTTAGGTAACGGGCAAACTTGGCCCGCCGTCGTGGATTTTCTGGTCGGTCATTGCGCACCCTCCACCATGCGGATCACATTGTCGATGCGGTCGAACGCGAGCCGATTGAGCCTCGCCCCCGCGTCGTCACCAGCCAGCGCGTAGCTCCGAGCGAGGTATGCGGAGACCGCCCGGTATTCGAGGGCGAGGGTCAGCAGCTCGTCGTAGTGCTCGGCCGGCACTACGCGCACGGGGACGGCCTCCCAGTCTGCCGGGTCGTCGACCTCCGGCCGCATGGAACGTGCGTGATGAGCGCGCATTCGCGCCTCGTACAGGGCCGGCGCCTTGATGAGACGGCCGCCAATGGCGAGGCCGCGGATGTACTCACCAGTTTTATTGTTGCGCAGAGCATAGAAGATCTCGGTCGCGGGATCGGTGGTCACGTCAGTGCCTCTTGGATCGGTTGCGGGGCCGGAGCCGCGCGTTCTGATGTCGACGTCGTAGATCATCCGAAAAATACGTCGAAAACTATGTCGAAAACTCCGTCATAAGCAGTGTCGGTAACCATTTCGGACAATCCGAGCCGCCGACGAGTGAGCGCTAGGTATTCCTCGTTCAACTCGATGCCGATGTAATTCCGGCCAAGTCGCTGGCAGACGAGACCTGTCGTCCCCGCGCCGTTGAACGGATCGAGTACGGTTCCGCCCTTTGGGCACCCGGCAAGGATGCACGGCTCGATGAGCGCGGGCGGGAAGGTGGCGAAGTGTGCGCCCTTGAATGGCTTGGTCGCTACGGTCCAGACGCTGCGGCGGTTGCGCTTGCTAAGGTCGCGGGAAGCTACGCCTGTCGGCGTCGTACCGTCACCCGTCGATTGCATTGCTCGGATCTGATAGGCGCCAACGCGGCCCGTTCGCGTCTCTTCGTAAATGGCGTCCTCCTTCACAGCCTCATTGTCAAAATAATACCGCTCCGACTTCGACAGCAGGAAAATATACTCATGCGCCTTGGTGCAGCGGTCACGCACGCTCTCCGGCATCGCGTTCGGCTTGTGCCAGATGATATCTTGGCGCAGAAACCACCCGTCAGCCTGCAAAGCGAATGCAACGCGCCACGGAATGCCGATCAGGTCTTTTTTCTTCATCCCCTTCACCAGCGATCGACCGGTATTGACCGTTTCCTGATCGCCATTTCCGCTGACGCGGCTGGGCCGAGTCTGGCTAAAACCGCAGGGTTTTTTGTTTCCGGCCGGCTGAGTGTTGTAGCTGTCCCCCAGGTTCAGCCACAGCGTCCCATCATCACGCAACACGCGCCGCACTTCACGGAACACCTTGACCATTTCGGCAACGTACTCGTCCGGCGTCTGCTCAAGACCGATTTGCCCGTCAACGCCGTAGTCGCGAAGACCGAAATAGGGTGGCGAAGTCACGACGCAATGGACGCTGCTTTCAGGCAGCGTGCGCAAGACTTCGCGGCAATCGCCGTGATGCAAGTCGATTTTGCTCATTCTCACATCTCGCAATAGGCGTGGAAGGCCGACATGAACTCGGTCCGGGCGCGTTCGGACGACCAGCCCTCGACCCGCACGCCGAGGGGCTCCACCGACCAACTAACGCCTCCGCCAGGGAGTCGGCGTCACATGGTCGCTGCGTCTCTCGCATCGCTTTGGTGGCGTGAAAGGTGATGTCGTCCATTTACCAGCATCGTGCGCAGCCACGTTATACGTGACAATTTGGTCGTGGTAATACGGTTGACTCGCTCTCGTTTGTCGCTCGTCGCTGTGGCGCGGGTTGTGGCCGTGGTAGGTCCACAGGAATTGGATCGCGCGCCTACCCGACCATAGCAGCCGCGCTGCCAGACTCCTCGACGATCCTGTAATGGGTAATGGGAGCGCTCTTGGAGATGACACCCGGAACCGAGGACGGCGCCGGCTCGATCATCCAGCCGAACTGCTGCGCCAGGCCTCGATAAAAATAAAACTTGCCCTGATACGTGATTATGACCTCGACCATCGTGTCGTGCCCAACCCCAGGCGGGTAGCCAAACTTGCCGCTGTCGTCTATGTGGGGCGTCATGCCAGACGGAATCTCGGCGACCTGCATCTCAGTTTCTCCTCATTGAAGCGTAGCTGTCTCCGGTCCTGAACCGATGCCGACAGACTACTCGCATCATGTGACATGTCAACTAAAAATTGACAATGAAGTCAAATGATATCGTCGTAACATCGGCGCCTTGGCGAGCTTAAATGATATCGTCGCAGCGTCGGCGCGACGGCAAGGTCGAGATAGCTCTCGATGAACGTTGCTGCGGTCTGCGCGACGATGGCGTTGCCGTAGGCGCGCAGGCGTCCCACTCGGGCGGGAGCCCCATGAGCCAGCGGGAATGTGCCGGGTTCAACTGGCCGCCACTTTCCATCCCGGCAGAAGAGCCAGTCAGCATCTCGCCAGTGGCCGTTAGTCGGGCCGGTTGCGGGTTGTCCTTCAAGTGCAAGATGTCCTCCGTCAGGTATCCCGATGTGCGACCCGTCGCTATGCGGCTTGGCCGGATTGCCTTGCGATCTACCACGTCCATCGTGTTCGGCGTCGGCCAGCCCGCCAGCCACGCCACTCGCCCCAGAAGCGCGTTCAGCGGAACATTCGCGTTCGGGTTCCCGCCATCTTTCCAGTCCCGCGTCGTGGGCGTCGGCCAGCCCGCCATGGTCGCGACATGCGGGAGCGCTACCGCTACCTTCCGGCCGTCTGGCGTTTTGCCCGTCGCGCTCAACCCCTCGAAGGATTGACTGCCCTGCGAGTTGCCGACCGTCGGCGTCGGCCAGCCCGCGAGTTGGGCCGCTGATTGCATATTCAGCCCGCCTTCCCGGCCCTGCGTCCCGGCCCCCGTTCCGTTGTTGCTCGTCGGCGTCGGCCAACCGCTCCGCGACGAACCAAAGCCGCTGCCGGATGTGGGGCGCACCGACGCCCGCAGCGCATAGATCAACCGCCCCGCAGGCGTAACCCGTGCCTTCCAGGTCAGCTTGTACAAGGTCGAGCCAAGCGAGGCCGTCCTTTGACGCAACCTGCTCTCCAAAGACGACTGGAGGGCGGCACTGTGCGATGAGATGGTGCCAATGCGGCCAAAGGTGCCGCTCGTCAGCAAACCCCTTTCCTCGGCCTGCCGCGCTGAAAGGTTGGCACGGGCAACTCCCGGTCCATACCGGACGGTCGTCGGGCCACCCGGCGAGCCGCAAGGCGTAGCTCCAGACGCCGATGCCGGCGAAGAAGTGGCACTGCGTGTAACCTCGGAGGTCTCCTGGTCGAACATCGCGTATGTCTCGCTCGTCTACGTCGCCTGGCGCGATGAGGCCGGCGGCGATCAGATTTCGCAGCCACTGCGCAGCATACGGGTCGATCTCGTTGTAGTAGGCCGCCATCGTCGAAGCTGCTCCGTCCGCCGTTGGGGCATAAAAGACACGTAAAACGTGACATGTCAACCCGCTTCTCACCTGGCGCTCGACAGTTGAGGATTCCGTCGCTCGGGATTCGTCGCTCGGGATTCGTCAAAACCGTTTGGCAAAATTCGTTTGGCGGGATTCCTCCCAGCCTGATTGACAAGACACGTTAGCGGTGACTATGGTTGTTGCGCTCCGTGGCACCGACTGGGTCTAGCGCCGCCAGTCATTCCAATCACGCCAGTCGGTACCACGGGCGTTCTCAGTCAAGGCGGTGGCTTACTATCGCCAAATGACTACGTCGGTTGGGGAGGGGATGTCGCTCGGACCAACCACTCTGATCGCCACATGAGGGCGGAGATTGCTGGCAGACCCATGATAGGACCTCGAGGGCGGCACGTCCCTTGGGTCGGCTCGTTGACGTTCGGGTGCGTCAATGGGTCGAAGCACGGTGCGTCGATGGGTCGAAGCACGGCTCGTCGATCAGCCCTACCCATCGCGCGTCAGGGAACGCGGGGAGGTGGTTGGGCTCCTCCCCGCAACACTCATCCAGACCATCCTGGAAGTATCAATGCCACGCCATATCCTCGACATAATGCGGCGCGGTATAGCTTATGGCTGCATCATCTGGTTGCTGCTGATCGTTGTCGGTCTCCCCGTCGGACGCTGACGCAACTCGGGGAAGGTACGGGCCGCCCATCGATCCCGCGCCTCGGACCTCTATTCCCTGCAGCGCGCCTGCTAGGTCCCTCGCGTCATCGGGCGCTCGCACTGGACTCCGCACGCCTCCACGGGCCGGATTTTGCCTCGCGCGAACGATGATCACCGGCCCGAAATTCCACGGATGAAGTTGGAGTTCCAAGGTAAGAAAATTTACGGATGAAGTTGGAGTTCCAAGGTAACGAAAAGCCAGGGCTCTACATCGGTTTCGGCGGCGGTCGCCGACCGGGCTGTCGGCCTCTCCTGTAGGG
>Ga0207864_1000637_pt1 | contig 46010 bp, 43 predicted proteins | sample HigsolmetaAR202D_FD_184834 | JGI IMG/M metagenome (GOLD analysis project Ga0207864, IMG submission 184834) | Ionic liquid and high solid enriched microbial communities from the Joint BioEnergy Institute, USA - AR20-2-D (SPAdes) (version 2) ...
GGCCGACTGATGCCCTCTCAGCCTCTCCGGCCAACGAAACTGGGGCCACCAGCGCCCGGCGGCGGTCAGCCCGCCACCCGAGCGAAATCGAGGCTGAGGACTGAGGACCGAACTCGTGCTAGCTTCCCCCCCCACCATGTCGACCCCGCAGGATGCTCCGAAGCGCAGGAAGGAGAAGGCTCGCCGCACCAAGAAGCTCGCGGAGTGGCGCGAGAAGAAGGCGCGGGCCCAGGCCTCCGGCGACAAGGCCGAGAAGAAGTAGCTCCGCTCGATCGTCTCGCTCACGGACGGGTGGGCTCGGGAACGGCGCCTTCTACGGCTCCGCCGTTGGGGCGGCCCGTGTGTGCTCGCGTTGGTACAACGGTGAAAGGTGCCGTAGTCTCGAGATCCCAGATGGTCACGTACGAGGTCACGCAGGCGCTGCTCACCGTCGGCACCATCTATCACGTGCGCAAGCCGCGCGAGGAGGAGGTGCTGTACACGGTGACCGGCGTCCTGATGAGCCCGACACCGAGCTTTCGCCTGGTCGAGGGCGCCGACGGCAAGGAGATCGGCGCTCTCATGGGGAACTTCATCAAGACGCGGTACGAGATCCACGTCGACTCGAAGGTGGTGGCCTCGCTCGTCTTCCCCGCGGTGGCGTTCAAGAAGACGCTGACGTTGACGGTCGGTAGCGACGTCTACGAAGCCGACGGCGGCGTGTTCCGCGGCGTGTTCCAGTGCAAGAAGGACGACGCGGTGATGCTGGAGATCCGAAAGGAGCTCTCCATCCGCGACACCTTCTCCGTGATGATGACCGACGGGATCCCGTTGCAGGTCGGGCTGCTCTCGGCCGTCGCGATCCACTCGCGGTTCTACGAGATGGTCTGAGCGGACGCACAAAGCGAAACGCGCCCGGACTCGAGGTCCAGGCGCGTCGTTCTCCGGGGCGACCCTCGGAGCGCTCAGCGGCGGCGCTTCTTCTTCGGCGTGTGACGCACGGTCGCCGTCGCGTCGCGGGACGTCTCGCGCTTGGCCTTCTGGAGCTTCGGGGTCTCGAGCTTCTCGACGGGGACGACGCCCATCGCCGGCGCCGTCTTCGCGACGATGCTCGTCGACGCCGACGCCTTGCTGCTGCTCGACGTGTCGCTCGAGGAGAAGGCCGTCGCGACGAGCGCGGCGAGACAGAAGGCGACGCAGCCACCGAGCGCGGCCTTCACCACCTTGCGGAACCGCGCGCGCCGCTCGACGACGGTAGGCTCCATCTTCTTGCTCAGGATCGGGTCCGACGGGACCACGATGCTCTCCCACGTCATGCGGAACGGACCGAGCTCGGCGGCGCGCTGAAGCAGGTCCTGACGGGACGGCGCGCTGTCCTCGTACGTCGCGTCCTCGACCGACATGTGCATGTCGGCGGGCGGCGTCGCGAGGAACGGGTTGGCGGCGGGATCCGCCGGCGAGAGGGAGGTGGAGGGGTGCGCCTGGAAGTTCGAGGAGTGTCCCACGCCCGTCTCACTCGCAAGCTCCACGCCATCTCCGGGCGCGGTTGCCGAGCCCGCCAATGCATCGGCATTTCTCGAAAATGTTCGGTCGCGCAGAACGGCGGACAGCCGTCAGGGGTGGATCGTCCGTCCTTCAGATCGAGCCAAGCACACCACCAGGTTGATGCCTGGGAGACTCGGCGCACATGTGAGCGTCGACGGGGTGTCGCCTACTTGGAGCGTGCTCGAGCGCGATCCAAGGGGTGCAAAGACCCCAACGTCAGCCCAAGACTGAGGGGCGGCGCGCTCGCCCGGCGCCGAGCGCGTGCTTCACTGCTCCGCGTCGACCCACGCCTTGATGCCGAGGATGATCGGATCGTCGTCGGCGATCGGCTTCATCGGGTGAAGCTGGTTGCCTTTGCCCGTGGGGTTCAGGAGGATGACGCTCTTCGAGCGGTCCTTGACGTCGATCCACTGCTTCGCTTCCGCGCACGCAGCAGCCGGATCGGTCGCCGCCGCGCGGAGGTCCATGGCGTTCACCGCCGGGCTGGGCGCCTCGTCGGGCGGGGGCTCCTTCGCATGGCAGCCGAGGCAGGAGCTCTTGCCGAGCGGTTGCGAATCGGGATCGACGCCGTCGTCGGGCAGGACGTCGACCGGCATCCCCATGGCGGGGAGCGCCTTCTCCTTGAAGACGTCGAGGGCGGTGCAGCCCCTCGCGACCGCTTGACCCGGTGTCGTCTCGATCTTGTTGAACGCGATCTTCAGGCGGCCGGCGGGGTCCCAGCGCAAGAGGATCATCTTGCCCGCGTAGAAGTCCACGGTCGCGCCCGCGGGCACCGTCAGCTCGCCCTTGAAGCCGTTCACGTCGGGATCGGCCTTCACCTTCCCGCTGCGCGGCAGGACGACGAAGAACGGCGAGTCGATCGTGACGTTCGCGTTTTGGGGCGCCACGAACTTGATCGCCGACAGCGTCAGCGTTCCGTTCAGCTCCGTGGCGAGGAAGGTGATGCGCGCGTCGATGAGCCCCGACGCGACCACGTCGAGCGGGATGCTGTTGAAGCCGTTGCGGACGGTGAATCCGCCGGTGTTCGGCAGGGGAGGGCCGGGCATCTCCGCGGTGATCCAGTCGGAGACGCGGCGGAAGAGATCGTTCGGCGCCTCGGAGAGCGCGGGTCCGGCGTGGCGGACCTGCGTGAGCAAGATGCTGTCGCCGACCTCCTGCGTCGCGGGGAGAACGCCGCGGTACTTCCGGATGGTGACGTAAGGGTCGGGGCCGCCGAGCCACGTCGGCGCTTGCTGGTAGCTTCCACGCACGTGGCACGTGCCGTTCGGGCCGCCGCACGTGGCGATCAGATCGGCCTGGAGCGCGCGGAAGAGCGGCTCGGGATTGGGCCCACCGCTGGAGCTTCCGTCCGAGCCGGCATCGTCGCCGCAAGCGAAGATTCCGAAGCCCACCAACGCGACGGCGCCGACCCCCACGGCCGCACGCTCTCGCAAAGCCAGCATGATGTCGAGATCGTGCTCCCCTCGGGGACCGGTTGCAAGTCGGCCGTGTCCGGGGGGTTCCTGCCGCGCTCAGCGGGTCGACGCCCAGTCCAGGCTCGGGGCGGACGGCGCGAGACATATCGCGCCGACGGTCGCGAGGAGCACGAAGACGGCGAGGCCGATCCACGCCGCGCGGAGCACGTCGGCGCGATCCCACTCGAAGAACGAAAAGAGCGCCCGGACGCGGCGACCGACGATCGCCGCACGGACGAACGGATCGGGATGGCGGAGAACGGCGCCGCCATCGTCGTAGGTCTCCTCGAGGGTCGCGGTGGCGGTCCAGAGCTGCCTGAGCTCCTCGTACGCCGCCATCACCCGGTGATGGAGGCGCGCCCAGAGACCCGCAGGCGGCGGCATCACGGCCGCGGCATCGTGCGGAAGATACGCGACCGGCCCGAGCACGGGCTGTTCGAGCACGATGACCTGGCTCGCCGGGGCCTCGGCCAGCTCGTCACCGCTCGCGACGACCGTGTCGGCGAAAGCGAAGTCCTCGGCGATCCCGCTCGAGACGAGCGTGGCGTCCTGTCCGTAGCTCGGATGGGCGTAGGGAGCCTCGTAACCGGACATCGCTTCGCCATCGCTTCCAGCAAGCGACGAGCCACGTGCGTACGGGCTCGCCCACCGCCCCGACACATGCGGCATCTCCGCGGTTTCCCTAGCGACGGATGCGATGGCACGGCCTCCCACCCCGACCGTCACCCCCCGTGATGGATCGATCGTTCCCCAGGTCCGCCCGCCCACGATCGAGAACGCGTTCCGCGCGGGCTGAAAAACGACTCGATTCCTGATCTTGTCGTGAGACGTGCACGGGCATACGCACTGCTAGAGTGCTGCCGATGACCGGCGGTCGGGCGGGGATGTCCAGCTTCGTTGGGCGTCTCGGGCTCCTCGCGGCCCTCTTCGTCACCGGATGTGGGGCCGTGTCGAGCGAGCCGCGTGCGCTCGACCGCAAAGCACGGAGCGAGGTCTCGAGCGCGAAGGAGACCGCCCGATCCGACGACGACGGGCAGGGCGACGACCGGAAGAGCATCGGCTTCGTCGCCGCGGCGCTCGGCGCCTCTGCCGCGGAGGTCGCTCAGGGAAGGTGCCGGCCGGGGATGGTCGACATCGAGGGTCGCTTCTGCATCGACCGCTACGAGGCCAGCCTCGTCGAGGTCCTTCCGAACGGCGAGGAGAGGCCCTTCTCGCCGTTCGAGACTCCCAAGAATCGGCACGTCCGCGCCGTCAGCCGGCCGAACGTGTACCCGCAGGGGTACATCAGCGCGACGCTGGCGGAGCGGGCGTGCGCGGCGTCGGGCAAGCGTCTCTGCCGGGTCGACGAGTGGCAAAAGGCGTGTCGTGGTCCGGAGAACAGGAAGTACGGCTACGGCGACGAGCGCGAGCCCGGCCGCTGCAACGACAAGGGGCGCAATCCCGTCGTGGCGCTCTTCGGGTGGCGGTACGACGCGACCACGATGAACCAGCCGAAGCTCAATCAGCTTCCGGGCACGCTCGCGAAGACGGGCGAGCACGCGGACTGCTCGAACGAGTACGGCGTCTACGACATGGTCGGCAACCTCCACGAGTGGGTGGCCGATCCGAACGGAACCTTCTACGGCGGCTACTACCAGGACGTGGCGAGCGTCGGCCACGGCGAAGGCTGCGACTACCACACGACTGCGCACGAGGCGCGCTACCACGATTACTCGACCGGGTTCCGCTGCTGCGCCGACCCGCTCGGGACCGAGCACGAGGTGGCCGTCTCTCCGCCCGCGCCGACGCCGAAGGTGAGCGCGAAGCCGGTGAAGGCGAAGGGGAAGGCGAAGAAGACGAAGGCGAAGCCCAAGTCGAAGCCGAAGAAGGCCCGGGGATCCAAGCGGCGGAAGTGATCGGCGCGGCGGTCCTCGTCGGCGACGCCAACAAGTTGGCCCGCCGTCGAGGGTCGACTCACGATCGCGCACATGCCGCACCTCGAAGCGAGCGAAGCCGCACTCCGTCCGCTCCGTTTTGTCCGCAAGAACGAGCGGCGCGAGGTGCGGAGGGCCATCACGCTGTCTTGTCAGGTCGTGCGCGAGCGCGACTTCCGTCTCGTCGCCGACCAGGCGCTCGACGTCTCGCCGGACGGGATGCTCGTCGCGACCGACGCCGACCTCGAGGTCGGCGAGAACGTCTTCGTGTCGTTTCGAGCGACGGACCTCGGGATCTGGTTCGACAGCGAAGCCACCGTCGCGCGCGTCATCCACGGACGGCGGCCCGGAGACAAGGGCAGGGGGGTCGCCTTGCAGTTCTCGACGTTGCCGCGCGTGAAGCGCTTCATCCTGCGCGGCCACCTCCGCCGTGTGCCTCCCCCCGTGCCGCGCCGACCGCAGCGCATCGATTGGACCGCGACCATCCGGAGCATCCAGGCATGAACGCCCCGTCCGTCTCGTCTACACCGCTCGATCTCGCGTGGTCATGGAACGTCACGTTCGAGTCGCGACGTGGCGCGTGCCGTCGCGAGGTCGTTCTGCCTTGCCAGGCCGTCCGCGAGCGTGACTTCGTGCTGGTCGCCGATCGGACGCTCGACATCTCGACCGACGGCCTGCTCCTCCCGCTCCGCCGTCGCGTGCTGACGGGGGAGTCGCTCATCGTCTCGTTCGCCATCCCCGGCATGTGGATCGATGCCGAAGCGACGGTCGCGCGCGTCATCCACGGCAGGCGCCCCGGCGACGACGGGCTCGCGATCGGCGTGGTCTTCGACCGGATCTCGCCTTCGGCACGTGCGGCGCTCGCGGCGTTCCTCCACGGTCGGCGTACGCCTCTTCCGCGTCGTGGCCCGCTGGCGCGTCTGCGCCGCGGCGAGGGCCTCCCTCAGCTCGCCGACGCTGCGCTCATGCAGCAACCGTTGCTGCCCGAGCCCGAGCTCCTCGTCGATCCTGCGGACGTCCTCGACGACGACGAGGACGACGGCGTGGACGGCCTCGGTGTTCTTCGCGCGGTCGTCGGCGCGTGGCAGAGCCTCGAGTCGTCCTTCGCGTCCCGCGTGAGCGACCAAGCCGCCGAGTGATGCGGCCGGTGATGCTCGGCGCGAGCGATCGAGCGCCGGCGCCGGCGTAGAAGCAACGAGGCGAGCCATCGATGGCTCGCCTCGTCGCGTTCGTCGCGCCGACAAAATGCGGCAACGCCGCGCCCTTGGGGGAGGGGGCGGCGTTGCGGGACACGCCTTTCGGCGCGCTTTCAGCGGATGACGATCTCGCCGGCGCTCGAGCCACCGCAGCCGGAGCAGCTGCCGTAGTCGATGTTGTCGTCCGGCTGGCCACCGCCGCACTGCGGACCCGAGCAGCCATCGGGCTCGGGCGGGCAGATGTCGGGGTTGTCGCTCGGGCCGGTGCAGACCTCGCCGTCGCCGTCGCCGTCGCTCGGGATGCCGCCGGAGCCGGAGCTGCCGCCCGAGGAGCCGGAGCTGCCCGACGAGCCAGCGCCGCCCGACGAGCCGCCGGCGCCGGAGGAGCCGGAGCTGCCGGAGGAGCCGGAGCTACCCGAGGAGCCCGAGCTGCCGGACGAGCCACCGCTGCCGGAGCTGCCGTCGCCCGAGGAGCCGGAGCTGCCCGAGGAGCCGGAGCTGCCGGAGCTACCCGAGGAGCCGGAGCTGCCGGAGCTGCCCGAGGAGCCCGAGCTGCCCGACGAGCCCGAGGAGCCGGAGGAGCCGGAGCTACCCGAGGAGCCGGAGCTGCCGGAGCTGCCCGAGGAGCCCGAGCTGCCCGACGACGAGCCGTCGCTGCCCGAGCTGCCCGAGGAGCCCGAGCTGCCCGACGAGCCGCCGCTGCCGGAGCTACCCGAGGAGCCCGAGCTGCCCGAGGAGCCGGAGCTGCCCGACGACGAGCCGTCGCTGCCGGAGCTGCCCGACGACGAGCCGTCGCTGCCGCCCGCGCCGCCGCCGTCGCCCCAGTCGTAGCCGCCGCCGTCGTCGCAGGTGCCGCTCGAGCCGTCGTCACCGCCGGAGCTGCTCGCGCCCGAGCTGCCCGACGAGCCGGAGCTGCCGGACGAGCCGGAGGAGCCGGAGCTGCCCGAGCTGCCGTCACCCGACGAGCCCGAGCTGCCCGACGACGAGCCGCCCGAGGACGAACCGCCGGACGACGAGCCGCCCGAGGACGAGCCGCCCGACGAGCTCGTGCCGGTGCCCTTGTCCTCGCAGCCCGGCTTCGGGGGCGGCGTGCCGTAGGCGCGCGTCACGAGGTCGACGTTCTTCTTCGAGCCGCAGGCGATCTTCGGCGAGAGCCACTCGACGAGGTCGTTCGTGCGGGCGATGTAGAGCTTGCCGGTCTCCATACCGCGACCGGTCACGACGCCGATGATCTCGTTCCGGTCGTTGAGGACCGCGCCGCCCGTGTCGAGCGTCTCACCCTTCGGAATGTCGGTGACGTACGCGTACGGGAACGTCTTGAACTTGGCGAGCGTGGTCTCGAGCAGCTGGAAGCCGCCGCCCGTGCCACGGATGCGGGTGCCCTTGTCGCCCGTGCGGACCTTGTCCGTCGCGAGCTTCGGGTACGCGGCGAGCTGGATCGGACGGTCCAGGTAGATGACGCCGACGTCGTGCTTGCGCGGGTGCGACTTGGTGCTGTTGTAGTTCATCCAGTCGTACGTGACGCCGCGCACGCCGTTCACGCGCGTCTTGCCGTCCGCCGACGTGATCGTCCAGCGCGCCTTGCCCGCGATCAGGTGGCCCGCGGTGAGCACGACGCGAGGCCCGAGGAGGATTCCGGAGCCTTCGCCGACGCGCGTACCGTTCTCGTCGTGGACGATGATCGAGACGTTTGCGGACTCGATCGTCTCGAGCGAGGTCGGCTCCGGTTTCTCATCAGCACTGCTACAGCCCGCAAGCGAGCCAAGGCTACTGACGAGGATGGCGGCAACTGCTGCTCCGAGAACCCGGGATCCGATCATGACTGAACCTCCGCTTCGACAGGGCTCCAACGCAAGCGCCCCAATCCGCTTCGCTGCTCTACCTGTCGGGCACCCACTACCTCTGCACATGGCCTGCCAAGCCCGACCGATCCCGAGAATAGGTGAATTGCCGAGATTTCGTAGGGTGGGACATTGGCGCCTTGCTCCTGTCGGGCCGCACCCTGGATCATCGTTTTCCCCCCCAGAAGGTCCATGCCCTGTCGATGTGCATTGACGCTGGATTACAGCGCTTTTGGAGATCTTTAGCGTCGGCGTTCGCGGTGTCTCACAATCGATCGGGTGCTGCCTTCGAGGCGCAGTCACGACGTCGTCTGCCTTCGCAGAGCATCACTCGCTCGAGCACGGCGTCGAACGTGCACGCGTCGGTGAACAAAGAAGTTGTGGGACGCCGGCGCGAAGGGCGAAGGTTGGGGACAGAGGGAGCTTGTCATGCGGAAGGGACTGGCGTTCGTTTCGGTCGGCTTGACGGTCAGCGTGGTCCTGTTGGCGGTCGCGGCGTGTGAGGACTCGAAAAGCAGCGAGTTCCCGTCGGGGGGAGACGACGCGTCCTTCGACACGGGCCCGGGCTTCCGACTCGACGGCTCGCCCGACGGGAAGGAGCCGATCGTCTGCAACCCCTCGCTCCCCACGCAGTTCAAGGGCGAGTGGAAGCCGCCGACGAAGAAGCAGGGCGCCTGCACGCAAGAAGACCTCGCCGGCTACTACGACAACTGCCTGCCCGATCCGAGCCAGCAGAAGTGCACGGACTGGATCGCCGCTCACCAGGCGTGCGCCGACTGCATCGCTCCCGAGGACAAGACCGGTCCCATCCAACACCACCTCCACGATCCGCCGTTCTACGGCCTGAACCAAGGCGGCTGCGTCGCTCTCGTCCAGAACGCGCTCGGCGAGGATCAGTGCGGAGCGGCCTTCGAGATCGCCAGCCAGTGCCGGCGTCTCTCTTGTGACGACTGCCTGACGCGCGGCGGCGAGTTCGGCAACGGCCCGAACGAGTGCAACGTCCCCGATCAGCAGGAAAAGCCGACGACCTTCATCTGCTGCCAGGTCAAGGCGGCGAACACCGGCTGCAAGCGGTTCGAGGACGAGCAGGACCGGGTATGCGTCGGCTACCGCGACCCCGACGGGGGAGCGCCGCAGTGCTTCCGCATGAACAACGAGCCGGACCGCGAGCTCTATCTGCGCGTGATGGGGATCTTCTGCGGGCCCTGACGGCCTGACGGACCGCCGGCGAGCGCGCGAGGGAGCGCGCTCGTCGGGCCGTCACCAGTCGGCGATCGCGCCGCCCCACGTGAAGCCGGAGCCGAAGGCGACCATCGCGATCTTCATGCCCCGGCGCAGCTTGCCGGCCTGCTCGGCCTCCGCGAGCAGGATCGGGATGGTGGCGGCCGTCGTGTTCCCGTAGCGCTGGATGTTCGAGACGATCTTGTCGTCCGGGATCCCGAGCTGCTCCTGGATGAACTGGTTGATGCGCAGGTTCGCCTGGTGGAAGAAGAAAAGGTCGACGTCCTGGCCCGTGCAGCCGGCGTCGAGGCAGACCTCCATGAGCACGGTGATCATCCGCTCGACCGCGTTCTTGAAGACGAGCTTCCCCTCCATGTGAGCCCACATGTCGGCGGGATCGACCTGTCCCCAGCCGCGCTCGTCCTGAGGGATGAAGGGGCGGCGCCGGATGTCCCAGACGCGCTGACAGAGCGCATCGGCGAAGCGGCCGTCGGCGCCGAGCTTCCAGTTGCGGATGCCGCGATCCTCGTCGGTCGCGCTGACGATGACGGCGCCCGCGCCGTCACCGAAGAGAGAGGCGACGGTGCGCCCGCGCGTCGTGAGATCGATCGCGGCCGAGTGGATCTCCGCGCCGACGACGAGCACGTGCTTGCAGGCGCCCGAGCGGACCATCGAGGTGGCCGTGGCGAGGGCGTAGAGGAAGCCGGAGCACTGGTTGCGGACGTCGAGGGCCGGGACGAACTTCGCGTTCGGGCCGTCGCACAGCCCGAGCTTCTTCTGGAGGTAGACGCCCGAGCCCGGGAAGCAGTGCTCTGGGGAGAGGGTCGCGAAGATGATCATGTCGAGATCGGTCTTCGCGATGCCGGCACGCGCGATCGCCGCCTCGGCCGCGTGCAGGGCGAGGTCGCTCGTCCCGACGCCCTCGTCGGCGAACCTGCGCTCTTCGATCCCCGTCCGCTTCTGGATCCACTCGTGGGTCGTGTCGATCCCGTAGACGGTCCTCAGGTCCTCGTTGGTCACGCGACGTGGCGGTACGTAAAAGCCGGTGCCGGAGATGTATGCGTTGGGCACGAGGAACGCTCCTGAGGTTGGTGAGCGCCGCCCGAGCCGAAGTGCTGCGATCCCGGGGCGACGAGTGGCGGACAATATAGAAGCGGGCGTCGTTGAGCGGCAATGTGGGTCCTCGCTGCGAACGCTCGACGTTGGGGCGAGGGCCGATCGTTTCTTGCTACCATCGGCTCATGCTTCGACGCCTTGCCCATGGCGCGTGTGCGCCTGCCCTGATGATGATGATCGCCGCCGTGACCGGCGCCTGCTCGTCCTCCGACGGGGAAGAACCGAAGGACGAAGGCATCGTCGGTGACATTCGGCAGAGCCAAACCTGGACGAACGGGACCAAGCTCGGCGGCATCATCCGAATCTTCGAGGGCGTGACGGTCGAGATCGAGCCGGGCGCGAGGATCGAATGCACCGAGGCCGTCCAGATTCAGGTCGGCGGCACGCTGCGCGTGAAGTCGCCCGGGCAGCGCGCGACGATCACGTGCCCGCGCTGGCGCGGGATCCTGGTCGCCGCCAACGGCGAGGTCGAGCTCGAGGGCGTCGATCTCGAGAACCCCGAGACCGGCGTCGAGACGACGAGGGGCGCCAAGCCGACGAAGATCACGGACTCGAGCATCACGAACTCGACGTGGCCGATTCGCGTCGGCGCCGAGACGACGATGGAAGCGACGCGCGTTCGCATCACGACGCCGACGACGCTCGGAGCCTTCGAGGTCAGCGTGAGCGAGGTCTTCGGGACCTTCATCGGCAAGTACATCGAGTACGAAGCCAACGGAAACGAAGGCTTCATGGCGATGCGCGACGGCGTCATCGACCTCGAGGACTCGACGCTGAAGGGAACGAACGCCTTCGATCTCGTCTCTTCCTACGGCGGCAAGTCCGTCAAAGTCCGCTACTCGACGATGACGGGCGCGCACTGCGGCCTGCACATCGCGGAGTCGAAGGACGCGGACAAGGTGCCGACGAAGTCGTTCGAGATCGACCACGTCACGAGCGAGAACAACATCTACGGAATCACCATCTACGCGGCGAGCGACGAAGGCCCGCACGTGGTGAAGAACTCGAACTTCCAGGGCACGGGCGCGTGGCTCGACCTCCAGGGCGACCACGGCCCGATCACGTTCGAGAACATCTACTACGACAAGGACAACCGCATCGTCGTCGACACGCCCCCCGTGTCGGTCCAGCAGGCTCCGGCGCGCATCGAGAACGCGAAGCCGCGCTGACGATCAGGCTCCAGGCTCCAGGGACGCGAGCCGAACGAGCCCGAACGGACCTCGGTCTCGACCGCTCGTCGAGGTGGAGCTCTCGAGCCTGAAGCTTCGGGGCGGTCTGGCTACGCTCGAGACTTCGTTGGTCATCGAGCGCGCGGCAGGTCCTCTTCCTGGAGCCTGGAGCCTGGAGCCTTTTTTGGCCCTCCACTCCCGCCTCATTACGCTTTGGAGGCGATGGAGGTGGATGTGGTCAGCCTCGCGTCCGAGTTTCCGAACGACAACCCGGCCCTTCACCAGGGCACGATTTGGGTCTGCTTCGAGCCGACCGCGCCGGCGCAGCCATGTCGCGCGGAACGCGTGGTCGCGGAAGGGGAGGCGGTCGTTCGAGGGACCGAGCCGACGGCCGAGAGCGAGACCACGCTCGAAACCTCCAACTCTGCGGTGGAGCCGAGCTTCGAAGCGAAGGGGCAGGCCGACGAAGCGCCGCCTCCGGGCGAAGAGCTCGTCGTCCCGCTCGAAGGGCAGACGGCCGAGGCGCCGCCCGTCGTCGAGAGCGAGGCGGCGCCGAGCTTGGAGGTGGCGGCGAGCGCGGAGGCGCCGGCGGGCGACCGCGCGCTCGGCGGCGACGACGCGTCGACGACGCTCGACGCGACCGTGCCGGTCGACGAGGCACCGGCGACCGAGGTCGACCTGTCGTTGGCCGTCGCGATGGCGGACGGCGACGATGCGCCGTCGACGAAGCTCGTCTGCTCGGTCGCGCTGCTCGAGCCGAGCGGTGCCGAGGCGACCGCCGACGTGGCGGCGGCGGGCGAGGTGACGTCCGCGCTCGAGGAGCTCGAGGAGGAGGACGGGATCGCGATCGTGGTCGAGGAGCTCGACCCGATCGAGACGAGCCTCGAAGGGCTCGCCGAGCTCGGGGCCGGCGAGAGCCGGGACGAGATCGTTCCTCCGCTCGAGAGCGCGGTCGTGCTCGCGGGCGAGGGCGCGAGGATTTCCGAGCGGGCCCAGGCGAGCGACGTCGCGCCCGCCGAGCCGGAGCCGGCCGGGGTCGCTCCCGTGTTCGAGACGATTCCGCCGGAGGAGAGCGCGGCCGCGCGGATCGACTCCTCGGCGCTTCCGCCCGCGCCGGACGATCCGTTCACGGTGCTCGTTTGCACTCTCGCCGACGTCGCCATCCAAGCGGGCGCGCCGCGGGTGGCCGCCATCCTCCCGGGGCTCCTCTTCGATGGACGGCTGCCGGAGCCGCTCGACGCCGATCTGGCGGAGGCGCTTCGGCAGGCCGGGCTCTTGGAGGGGAACGGCGTCGCGCAGAGCTTCGTCGCCACGGCGAGCGCGTGGCGCGCGATCCTGCGCGGTACGAGTGACGATTTCGGGGCGTGCGGAGCCGCGATGCTCGACGAGTGGGCGTCCGATCTGCTCGCGCGGCTCGTCGGCGCGCCGGCCAGCGCGCCGACCTTCCGTCAGGAGCTGCGCACGCGCGGTGTGGCAGCCTTCGGGCTGGTCGAGGTCGCCGCGTAGGCGATCGGCCTCGTCAGACCGTGGCGTTCTCGGGACGCGGCGGCTTGTCCGCGAACTTGTAGTCGAGCGACTCCGAGACGTCCGTGACCTGGAGGTCGTAGGCGCCGAGGCGGGCCGTCAGGAAGCGCTCCACCTCCGTCGGGTCGAAGTCGCGGCACGAGTAGACGTCCATCACGAAGAACGGCCGGAGGGGCCACGTGTGGATCGAGCAGTGGGAGGTCGACAGGACGCAGACGCCCGTCACGCCACCCTCGTCCTCGAACGGCTCCTTGCCGAGCTTCGCGATCTCGGTCTCGACTTCGTACATGTGGGCCTTGCCGAGGAGGCGCATCCCGAGCACGTCGATGAGATCGACGAGCATCTGCTCGATCGTCTTCGCATCACCCAGTCGGCTCGGGGAGCCGCGCCCAAGAACCTTGATGTGTCGCCCGTGCTTCATTTCTGAGGCCGGCGCTTCTACTGCACTGCGACGGCGATGCAAGTGACATTTCACGTCCTCGTCACGTTGTCTTCGCGCGAGGCGGCTGTGGAGACGGCTGTGGAGAGCGCGGGCGTCGGCGCGGCCGTGGCGGAAGCTACTTCGCGAGGAGCTTACGCAAGCGAGGCGTGATGTTCGCGACGGCGCCTTCGCCTTTGACGCCGCCCTCGAAGCGCCGGTCGGACGCGCGCCCGTCCTCGGCGGGCACGACGAAGAGCGGGATCAACCGCGAGGTGTAGCCGGCGGCCGTGATGCGGTCGCGGTCCTCGTCGAGGTCGAACTCGAGGAGCGTGAGGGTCGGGAACTCGTCGTCGAGCTCGCCTCGCTCGGCCGCCTTGTGGAAGCGCTGGCAGGGCTCGCACCACTTCGCGCCGACGTAGACGACCAGATCGCGCCCGTCGGCGGCTGCCTTCTCGCGCTCCGCGCGGACGAGCTTCGCGACGTCCTCGCCGGGCTCCGCCTTCACGAAGCGGATGCCGCGCGCGAGCACGAGAGGGCTGCTCGGGGCGCTGCCTCCCTGCGCAGTCGACTTCGCAGAGGCCGTCGCCTCGGGCGCCGGCTGCGGCGGCTGGCTCGACTCGGAGCGGCTGCAGCCCAGGCTCGACCACGCGATGGCGCAAGCTCCTGCCCAACGAACGAGAGGGTGACCCACGGACGCGATTCTACTCCAGCGCCTTGTCGGCCCGGAGCGTCGCGTCGGGCGGCGCGGCCGGGTGCTCCATGGGACACCAGCCCGCGCGCCGCCGAGCGGCGGGCGGTGAGGCGGGCAGGTCAGGCCGGAGGCTCGAAGCGACCGCTGGCGATCTCCTCCCAGGTCGGCGGCGTCTCGCTCGTCGAGGTGTGGACCACTCGGACGCGGAGGACCATGCGCTCGACCGGCGACGTGTAGCCTTGCTTCCTGCCGCTCGTGAACATCGCCTCCATGCCGGGGAGCGGGAGCGGGTAGCTGAACCTCACCGTGCTCCCCTCGCGGAGGCGGCCGCCGCCGAGCCGCGCGCCGAGCATCTCGTGGCCCACCTCGAGGCGCCCGCTCGCACGATCGAGGATCTCGAAGCAGCGGAACGTCGAATCGAGGCCGTAGACGCGGTGCTTGGTCCAGACCTCGGCGGCGCGCCAAGGCTTGCGCTCGTCCGACGGGCGGAGTCGGTCGTCGACGACGAGGACCTCGATGCCGTTGCCGGTCGTAGGCGGCGGCGCGACCGCGCGCGCCTGCGCGTTCGGGACGGGCGAGGGCTCGGCCATCGATCCCAGCGGTCGCGTGCGACGGAAATCGACGACGGGCTCTCTCTCCCATCGCTCGCTTGCCGGTGCGTCGGAGGTCTGAGTCGAAGGTCCGACGCCCATCGGGGCCTGCGGTCGCTCGGTGTGCGCCATGTTCGACGTAACGTCGCTCGGATCCGAGAGCGAGGACATCGACCGAACTAACCGAACGGACGCCGAGAAGCCATCGCCGAGCAGCCTGAAAGATCGCGCGTCGGCTGGCGGCTCGCTATCCACGGATCGAGACGGATCCCGACCGGATTACCCGGGCGACCGATGTAACCGAAGGATATTGCACGACAATCTGTGTGTATGTGATAGTGTGATGTTGTGGCATCGCCGATGCTAGGCGGCCAGGCATGGCTCTCCGTTTCGCGTACGCCGCTCGGCTCGCCCTCGCGCTCGTCCTCGCTCCGCTCGCCGGCTGCTCCGCTCCCGAGGAGGAGGTCGCCTCCACGTCGGAGGCGCCGCTCACCGAGGGAGAAGCCGTCGTCAACGTCGGCGCGCTCAACCTCCGCGCCGGTCCGGGCACGAGCTACGCGATCCTCGCCGTCATGTACCAGGGCGAACGCGTCCGCGTTCGTCCGGGCGGGAGTCAGAACGGCTTCGCGCCGGTGACCTATGCCGGCCAGGACGGGTGGGCCTACGAGGAGTACCTCACGCCGGTCGCGCCGCTTCCGCCGCCGCCGCCCCCGGGCTCGCTCGCGGAGACGGTGACCGCGCTCGCCGCGGAGGCTCCGTCGCGCTCGCCCGGTACCGAGCTCGGCATCGCCGTCATGAACCTCACGACGGGCGAGTACGCCGGCGCCGGCGACGAGGTCCGTCACGTGTCCGCGAGCTCGGCCAAGGTGATGTGGGTCGCGGCCGCGATGTACGCCGGCGCGGGCGTCGGCGACATCGCAGGGCCGATCTTCCAGAGCTCGGACAACTTCCTCGCCGGCACGGCGATCGATCGCGCCGGAGGGATCGACGCCGTCAACGGGTTCTACTGGGACGTCGTCGGGATGAACAAGAGCATCACCGCGAACTGGAGCTTCGGCCGCGTGCGCCGTGCGACCGAGCAGGGCCTGCTCGGTGGCGACAACTACTTCACGCCGCGCGACGTGATCACCTTCCTCGTGAAGCTCGACCGCGGCGAGCTGCTGGGGGAGCGCACGAGCGAGCTGCTCGGCTACATGAGGCTCTCTCCACGGAGCGGCTGGGGCGGATGGATGGGGACGCTCCTGCCTCCGGCCGCTCGCGACGGGATGATGCACAAGGCCGGATGGCTACCGCCGCCGGACTATGCGAGCTACAGCACGCTGAACGACGTCGGCATCGTCCAAGTGCCCGACGGACCGCGCTACGCGATCGCGCTCCTCGCGCGTCACGGCTGGAACTACGCGGCGCAGGCGAGCTTCGTCGAGCGCGCGTCGTGCGTGGTGTACCGTTCGATCGCGCAGGACGCCTCGCTCCACTGTCGCGATTGAGCCCGCGAAATCGAGCATCGGCCCCGTGGCCGACCTCACGGGGTATCGTGTCCGCGTGATGGACCTCCTCCTCAGGAAGGGCGGGCCGCAGGCGCCGGCGCCGGGCGGGTACGAGGAGCCCGGCGCGGGGGCGGAGGCCACTGCCGAGCAGGAGCGCTGGCTTCGCTGCGTCACCTGTCGGGCGCCCATCGCTCGCGAGAGCGCTCGGATGGTGGTGTGCGGCAAGCACGAGCACGAGTTCATGAACCCGTCCGGCATTCGCTACGTCGTGCGCTGCTTCTCGTCGGCGCCGGGCTGCATGCCCGTCGGCGAGCGCTCGACGGTGTGGACGTGGTTTCCCGGGCATGCCTGGCAGATCGAGATCTGTCGCTCGTGCCTCGACCACCTCGGCTGGTCGTTCCACGGGGCGGGGTCGTTCTACGGCCTCGTCCGCGAGCGGCTCGCCTGAGCGCGGCGTGCGCGGTCCCACGAAGAGGAGAGCCGGCGCGTCCGAGAACGCGCCGGCTCCGGGGGGCTCGCCGTCGACGGGCGCGAGCCGCGAGAGGGGATCAGAACTGGGCCTGCTCCGTCGAGCCTTCGAGCGCGAGCGTCGAGGCCTTGCCGCCCGAGATGACCTCGGCGATCTGGTCGAAGTACCCGGTGCCGACCTCGCGCTGGTGGCGCGTCGCGGAGTAGCCGGTCTTCTCTGCGGCGAACTCGGCCTGCTGGAGCTCGGAGTACGCGGCCATGCCGTGCTCGCGGTACTTCCGCGCGAGCTCGTACATGCCGTAGTTCAGCGCGTGGAAGCCGGCGAGCGTGACGAACTGGAACTTGTAGCCCATCGCGCCGAGCTCGCGCTGGAACTTGGCGATCGTCGCGTCGTCGAGGTGCTTCTTCCAGTTGAACGACGGTGAGCAGTTGTAGGCGAGGAGCTTGTTCGGGAACTCCTTGCGGATGCCCTCGGCGAACTTCTTGGCCTGCTCGAGATCGGGCGTCGACGTCTCGCACCAGATCATGTCCGCGTAAGGCGCGTACGCGAGGCCGCGCGCGATGGCCATGTCGAGGCCACCCTTGATGCGGTAGAAGCCCTCGGCGGTGCGCTCGCCCTTGATGATGAAGGGGTGGTCGCGCTCGTCGATGTCGCTCGTGAGGAGCTTCGCGCTGTCCGCGTCGGTGCGCGCCACGAGGATCGTGGGCACGTCGCAGACGTCGGCGGCGAGGCGCGCCGCGGTGAGGGTGCGGATGAACTGCGACGTCGGGACGAGGACCTTGCCGCCCATGTGCCCGCACTTCTTCTCGCTCGCGAGCTGGTCCTCGAAGTGGACGCCCGCCGCGCCCGCGTCGATCATCGCCTTCATGAGCTCGTAGGCGTTGAGCGGTCCGCCGAACCCGGCCTCGGCGTCCGCCATGATCGGCGCGAGCCAGTAGCGCTCCTTCTTGCCCTCCGCGTGCTCGATCTGGTCCGCGCGCAAGAGCGCCGCGTTGATCTTCCTCACGACCGTCGGGACGCTGTCGACCGGGTAGAGGCTCTGGTCGGGGTACATCTGGCCGGCCGTGTTGGCGTCGGCGGCGACCTGCCATCCCGAGAGGTAGATCGCCTTGAGGCCCGCCCGGACCTGCTGCACCGCCATGTTGCCCGTGAGCGCGCCGAGGGCCGCGACGTACGGCTCGGTGTGGAGGAGCTCCCAGAGCCGCTTCGCGCCGAGCGTCGCGAGCGTGTACTCGATCTTGAACGACCCGCGGAGGCGTTCGACGTCCGCCTTCGAGTAGGTGCGGACGATGCCGTCGAAGCGCTTGGCGTGGAGCGAGTCGCGGTCTTGACGCGAGACGACCTCGCGGAGGTCGGCCAGCGGCGTATCGGCTGCGGGGATGCGGGCGGCGCTCATGGGTCTTCTCCGGTGTTCGTGGGTCAACGGGCGGTGTCGCTCGCGATCGAGTCGCGGATGACGAGCTCGTACGCGGGTAGAGTGAGGAACTCCTCGAAGCGAGGAGCGAGGGAGAGGCGCACGAAGAGATCGCGAGCCTCCTCGAACTTTCCGCGGCCGAAGCGATCGGCTCCGATCTCGTCGCGGATGCGGTTCATCTCCTCCGCGACCGTGCGCTCGAAGCGCTCCTTCGTGACGGGCGAGCCGTCATCGAGCGTGGCCTGGTGGCGGATCCACTGCCAGACCTGCGCGCGCGAGATTTCGGCGGTCGCCGCGTCCTCCATGAGGTTGTAGATCGGCACGCAGCCCTGCCCGCGCAGCCACGCCTCGAGGTACTGCACGCCGACGCGGATGTTGTGGCGAAGCCCCGCGTCGGTGCGCGTGCCTTCGTGCGGCCGGAGCAGGTCCTCGCGCGTCACCTTCACGGGCTCGGCCTTCCTGTCGATCTGGTTCTTGCCGGGCATGTGCGCGTCGAAGACCTCGCGCGCGACGGCGACGAGGCCGGGGTGGGCGACCCACGTCCCGTCGTGGCCCTTCGTGACCTCGCGGAGCTTGTCGGCCCGCACCTTCGCGAGGGCCTCTTCGTTCCGCTTCGGATCGTCCTTGATCGGGATCTGCGCCGCCATCCCGCCCATCGCGTGGACGCCGCGGCGGTGGCACGTCTGGATGAGGAGCGTGACGTAGGCGTCGAGGAACGCCTTGTCCATCGTGACCTGACCGCGGTCGGGCAGGAGCGCCGCGGGGTCGTTCGCGCGCTTCTTGATGAAGCTGAAGATGTAGTCCCAGCGACCGCAGTTGAGGCCTGCGGAGTGCTCGCGGAGCTCGTGGAGGATCTCGTCCATCTCGAACGCCGCGGGCAGCGTCTCGATGAGGCAGGTCGCCTTGATCGTCCCGCGCGGGATGCCGAGCCGCTCCTGGGCGAAGACGAAGACGTCGTTCCAGAGCCGCGCCTCGAGGTGGCTCTCCATCTTCGGCAGGTAGAAGAAGGGGCCGGCGCCGCGCGCGATCTGCTCCTTCGCGTTGTGGAAGAAGAACAGACCGAAGTCGAACAGCGCGCCCGTCGCAGGCTCACCGTCGACGAGGAGGTGCTTCTCCGGCAGGTGCCAGCCGCGCGGGCGGACGAAGAGGACCGCGGTCTCGTCCTTCAGGGCGTACTTCTTCTCTCCCTGCTCGAAGGTGATCGTCCGCCGGACCGCGTCGTAGAGGTTCTTCTGCCCGTCGATCAGGTTCTGCCAGGTCGGCGTCGTGGCGTCCTCGAAGTCCGCCATGAAGACGTTCGCGCCCGAGTTGAGCGCGTTGATGATCATCTTCCGGTCGACCGGGCCGGTGATCTCGACGCGGCGGTCCTGAATCAGCTCCGGCACCGGCGCGCAGCGCCAATCGCCGCTGCGGACGTCCGCCGTCTCCGGCAGAAAGTCGGGGAGCGCGCCGCCGTCGAACGCCTTCTGCCGCTCGGCTCGCTTCGCGAGCAGCTCGCCGACGCGCGGACGGAACTTCCGGACCAGGTCGGCGACGAAGGCGACGGCGTCCTCCGTGAGGACGGCGTCCTGTGCGGGGACAGGCTTGGCGACCAGCGATACGTGGGGAGGAAGTCGGGTGGCCATGGCGTGCGGCGTGGGCAGCGGAGGACGCGGGATTGATGCAGCGTGTTAGGAGCTTGTGGTGTAAGCTGTTTGCAGTCAAGATTCGATGTGTAGGGCGGACGAAACACGTGTTTTTCGTTGTCAATGACAGACTGTATGTGTGTAAAAGCTGTCAATGACAGGTCCGCCACGGAGGTGAGAAATGCCCCTGCGTCAAACCGCCGAATCCCCTCGATTTGGCGCGAAAGTTCGAGCGCTTCGACGGCGTGAGGGCCTCAGCCAGGTGCAGCTCGCGAACAAGCTCGAGATCTCACCGAGCTACCTGAATCTGATCGAGAACAACCGGCGGCCGCTTCCCGCGAACCTGCTCATCAAGCTCGCGCAGCTCTTCAACGTCGACGTCCACTCCTTCGCGACGGACGAGGACGCGCGGCTCGTCGCCGATCTCACCGAAGCATTCGCCGACCCGCTCTTCGAGGATCACGACCTCACGTCCGTCGACGTCCGCGAGATGGCGGCCGCGAGCCCCAGCGCCGCACGCGCCGTCTTGTCGCTGTATCGGGCGTATCAGGCCGCACGTGCCTCGGCGGACGATCTGTCGTCGCGCCTCTCGGACGGCGAGGAGCTCGCATCGCCGGCCGCGCACCTGCCGAGCGAGGAGGTCACGGATCTCATCCAGCGGCACTTGAACCACTTCCCCGAGCTCGAGGCGGCGGCGGAGGAACTGATCGCCCGAGCGAAGCTCTCGACCGAGGACCTCTACCCGGGGCTGATCCGCTACCTCGAGAAGGAGCTCGGCACGCAGGTGCAGATCGCCCGCTGGGGCTCGGAGCGGGGCGTCTTGCGCCGGTTCGATCCACACCGCAAGCTCCTCGTCCTCTCGGAGCTGTTGCCGACGCGCAGCCGCACCTTCCAGCTCGCCCATCAGATCGCCGTCCTCACGCAAGGGCCGCTGATGGATCGCATCACCGCCGACGCGCGGCTCACGAGCGACGAGTCGCGAGGCCTCGCGCGCGTCGCGCTCGCGAACTACTTCGCCGGGGCGGTGCTCATGCCGTACGCGCCCTTCCTCGAGGCCGCGAAGCAGGAGCGCTACGACATCGACGTGCTCGGCCGTCGCTTCCGCGTCGGCTTCGAGCAGGTCTGCCATCGGCTGACGACGCTCCGCCGCCCCGGCGCCGAGGGCGTGCCGTTCCACATGATCCGCATCGACCTCGCGGGGAACATCTCGAAGCGCTTCAGCGCGTCGGGGATCCGTTTCGCGCGCTTCTCGGGCGCGTGCCCTCGCTGGAACGTGTTCAGCGCCTTCCTCACGCCCGGCATGATCCGCATCCAGGTCTCGCGCATGCCCGACGGCGTCGGGTACTTCTGCATCGCGCGCACGATTCAGAAGGACTCGGGCGGCTACCACGCGCAGCACCCCGTCCAGGCCATCGCGCTCGGCTGCCGTGTCGAGTACGCCCGTGAGCTCGTCTATTCGGACGGCATCGACGTCTCGAACCCGGACACGTGCGTCCCCGTCGGGGTCACCTGCCGCCTCTGCGAGCGCACCGACTGCGAGCAGCGCGCACTGCCGTCGCTCAAGGTGCCGCTGCGCGTCGACGAGAACGTCCGGGGCGTCTCGCTCTACGCGGCAATCCATCGCTGACGCCGGCCCGAGGCGGCCCGGGAGGCGGGCCGGACTCGGGCGAGGAGGCCGGCTCGGGCGAGGAGGCCGGCAAAAGGCGAGCGCTCGGCCCGCTCTCCGACCGGGGGGGACGAGCCGGGAGTCCGGCCGGGCCGGGGTGCCGGACCGCCTGCTCGGCGCAGGGCGTCGAGCTTCGGAGACGCCCGGCGCGGTGCTGGATGGGCGCAGGCTCGGCAGTGGCAGGAGGGGAGACGCCCGGGGGACCGGCGGTCGTGCGCCAGTCCCCCTCAGAAGGCACTTGCACCGGCGGTGCCAGGCATCGATTATGGCCGCTGAATATGTCTCGAAGTGCGGCGGCGAGGGTCGCTCGATGGCTGGTTGGGAAGGAGAGACGCGATGATGCGGTCGCGCTTCTCTGCTCCTGGGCCGCCAACGGCCCGAACGACAAGGAGGGGCAGGAGCTCCTCGCCGAGGCCTTCCGTCTCGACCCGGGCTCGCACCTCGCGCAGCTCGCTTTCGAGCGGATGGAGGGGATCGCCGCGAAGGATCACGGCCCCCTCGACGAGGCGATCAAGAAGTGGAACGCCGAGGAGCTCGGCAAGCTCGAGAAGCAGATGGCGCGCCCGAACTTCATGCGGGCGCAGGTCGGCTTCAACAACAACGTCAAGTACAACGGCCTCGTCTTCCACATCCAGACCGAGGACTCCGGCCTCGATCGGCCTCACATCATCACGCACCTGTTCGCGGACGGCGGGCGCATCATCAAGAGCCACAAGCGCATCTACGCGAGCGAGGTGAAGCGTGACGACATCGCCAAGTACGTGCGCGCCCTGATGAAGGGGCAGCACATGGAGATGGCGATCATGCTCCGCGAGGGCCGCTTCGACGAGATCATCGCGGGGCGCGCCATCGGCGGCATGGAGGTCCTCGAGCACCCGCCGCGCCTCGAGATCCAGAAGCTCGCGACGAAGAAGGAGGAGCGCGTCGAGGCGCCGCCGGCGTCGCGTTCGGTGCCGCCGCCCGCGGCCGCCGCGGAGCCGGAGCCGTCCCAGCCGGCCTCGTCGTCGCCGGTCTCGAGCAGGGCGGTTGCGCGCGTGCAGAAGCCGCGCTTCCGCCTGAACGTCATCCGCAGCCTGACGGGCGGGCCGGCGTACTACGAGCCGATCGGCGACGCGGCGATCATCGGCCGCGACGGCGCGATCTCGCTCGAGAAAGAGAAGTTCTGCCACCCGCGCGAGGCGCAGATCCGGTGGCACAAGGGCCGGATTTGGCTGCACGACCTCGAGGCCGGCAACGGCGTCTTCCTCCGCATCCGCCAGCCCGTCGAGCTCGAGATCGGCGACGAGTTCATGGTCGGCGATCAGGTGCTCCTCATCGAGCGCAACCCCGACCCGAACGACGGCCCGGGCCCCGGCCCGACGTACTTCTACTCGTCGCCGAAGTGGCCTTCGTCGTTCCGTGTCGTGCAGATCTTCGAGGGCGGCGCGAAGGGCGCGTGCGTCGTCGCGCGCGGCACGACGATGCAGATCGGGTCGGCGATCGGCGACTTCGTGTTCACGGCCGATCCGCTCGTCGAGGATCAGCACTGCCTCGTCGAGGAGCAGGCCGGGTCGATCATCCTGTCGGACCTCGGCTCGCGCACCGGCGTGTTCGTCCGCATCAAGGGCGAGCAGGAGCTCGTCGCGGGCGACGAGATCATCGTCGGCCGCACGCGCCTCGCGCTCGAGATCCTCTGAGGCCTCGGCCGCGGGCTACTTCTTCGCGAGGCGGTGCATGACGAGGCGCCCGACCTCGGGCAGAAGGCCGCCGATGCGGCTCATCACCGCGAGGTCACGCTGCGGGACGTAGTGCAGCGCGCGCCCGTGGACGGCCTTCCAGACGACCTCCGCGACGTCGTCGGCCGTGAGCTTGATCCCGAGGCGATCGAGCGATTTTGCGACGTGCCGCTGGGAGTGGACCATCGGCGTGTCGACGTAGCCCGGCATGATGTCGCAAACGCGGATGCCGCGCGGGCGGAGCTCGATGTCGAGCGCCTCGGTGAGCGCGCGGACCGCGAACTTCGAGGCCGAGTACACGGCGAGCTCCGGCTGGCCGTAGATGGCGGACGCGCTCGACATGTTGACGATGACGGCGTTCCCGGTCCGCTCGAGGAGCGGCAGGCACGTCCGGATCCCGAGGATCGTGCCCATGACGTTCACGTCGAGCTGCTTTCGGCAATCCTCGACGGACACGTCTTCGAAGCGTCCCATCCGGAGAATCCCCGCGCAGTTGAAGAGGACGTCGAGCCGGCCCGCGGACGACTCGAAGTCGGCGACGGCGGCCTCCCAGGACTCCGCGTTGGTCACGTCGATGCGGCCGTAGGAGCTGCCGCTGCCGATCTCGCGGGCGACGGCGTGAGCGCCTTCGACGTCGACGTCGTAGCAGCCGACCTTGAAGCCTCGCCGTCCGAAGAGGAGGGCCGTCGCGCGGCCGATGCCGGAGGCCGCACCCGTGACGAAGATCGCTCTCATCGGCGCGGAACTCTAGTTCGCCGGCGCGCCGGTGCGTACGAAATCGTGTCCGTGAGTCTGCGCGTCCCGGTCCTTCGTGCTCGGTCGGACACCTTCCGTTGAGGCACGGCTGTCGTTCCGCTACGGTCGCGCGTCATGGCCGGTCGCTACGGGATGTCGTTCGCGAAGAAGCTCATCGAGCAGGGCGATTACGAGGAGGCGGTCGCGTCGGCGACGGAGGAGATCGCATCGGGCAACACGGGCCCGGAGCCGCTCTTCGATCGAGCGACCGCCTACGAGCTGCTCGAGCGCTACGCCGAAGCGGTGGCGGACTTCGAGAAGGCCATCGAGGCGAACCGAACGGAGAAGGTGCTCGACCCGTTCGTCCTCGACGACGCGTACTTCAGCGCGACCCTCGCCGCCGCCCGCCAGGAAGCGAGCACGAACCTGCGCGGCGCGCTCGCCCGCCTCGACCGCTACCGAGAGCTCTTGCCGGACGGAGCGCACGTCGCGGAGAGCTTCGACTGGCAGAAGCGCCTCCGTGGCGAGCTACCGAGCTTGCTCGACAAGACGAAGGACTACGTCTGAAACGCGAGCTGGAGAGAAAGGGGCAACAGGGAGACGGGGAGACAGGGAGAGCGGTCGAAACGCTTCGCGCCTCGCCCGCGAAAGGGAGCCTCTCTCCCACTGCGACCGAGAGAAGGTGGTGAGTGGGAAGGCGGGACGCAGTTGCGCGAGGCGCTGCAGGTCGGGACGGAGACGCCAGGAGCTACCCGGTCGACAGCGCCCGGCACGTGTCCCCATCTCCCTGTCCACGCCTAGTGCGTCACCCGCTCCAACGCCTCGGGCCCTTCGCCGACCGGAACGAAGCGCTTCGCCGCGTCCGTCCACTCCTCGATTTCGCCGCGCGCGACGTCGAAGAACCACGCGGCGATCGACAGCCTGCCGGCTTCGAGCATGCTCGCGACGACCGGATACGTTCGGACATGCTCCGCCTGACGGAGCACGTTCAGCCGCGCCACCTCGTCCGCATCGAGCGAGCGCGGTAGGTGTTCGAGCAGCGGCCTCACTTGCGTCGCGTCGAGCCAAGCGTCGAGCGTCGAGAGGACCGGAGGGACCCGCTCCGTCTCTCGGAGCACCTTGATCGCGCCGCAGCCGGAGTGGCCGCACACGACGATCTTCGAGACGCCGAGCACGCCGACGGCGAACTCGATCGCGGCGCCGACCGCGGAGGCCTGGCCGGCCGTCGCCGGCGGGACGAGGTTGCCGATGTCGCGGACCACGAAGAGCTCGCCCGGGTCGGCGGCGGTGATGAGGTTCGGGTCGACGCGGCTGTCCGAGCACGCGATGAAGAGCGTGTGCGGTGACTGGCCCCCCGCGAGCCGCTCGAACAGCGCCGCGTACCGCGGACGTACGGTCGCTCGGAAGCGCTCGATCCCGGCCCTCAGGCGCGTGTCGGCGCTCGTCGGGGTGGGGCCGAGGCGCTCGGCGAGGCAGCGCTCGTCCTCGACGATGCATTCCGGGGCGGCGTCCCCGACCGCGTGCGCGAGCTGATCGCGTGCGGTCGGCGGCACGCCGACGACGATCGGCTCGAGACCGCACGAACGCGCGTGCTGGACGAGGCCGGCGAGATGCTCCGTGCCGGAGGCATCGATCGTCTGGATGCCGCGGACGTCGAAGACGACGGCGCGCCCCGGGTCGAGCGAGCCGAGCTCCTCGCGCATGGAGTCCATGTCGAGCGAGGAGAGGAACGTCAGCGGTCCCTCGAGGACGAACACGTAGTTCTTCCCGAGGCGCGCGCCGCGGACGGTGAGGCGAGGCCGCCCGAGGCGGATCGCGGCGATCGTGAGCGCGGCGACGATGCCCCACTGGATGCCCTCGAGCAGGTCGACGAACACGATCGTCGCGAACGTGATCGTGAGCACGACCGCGTCGGATCGCGAGTACCGCCAGAGGCGGACGATCGCCGCGGGCTGGAGCATGTTGAAGGCGACCGAGAAGAGCACGGCCGCGAGCGCCGCGACGGGGATGCGCTCGATGAGCCCGGCGAGCGCGAAGATCATCGCGAGGAGCGTCAGCGAGTGGACGATCGACGAGAGCCGGGTGCGCGCGCCGGCCTGCACGTTCATCCCGGACCGGGCGATCACGCCGGTGACCGGGATGCCGCCGAAGAGCGCGCTCGCGACGTTCCCGAGACCCTGCCCGATGAGCTCCTGATCGGGATCGCTCCTCGACCGCGTGATCCTATCGACGACGGTGGACGAGAGCAGCGTCTCGAGCGACGCGAGCGCGAAGACGACGATCGTGGACCCCGCGAGGGCCACGAGCGACCATTCGCCCGAGAGCTCGGGCAGCCGCGGCGCCGGGAGCGAACGCGGGATCGTCCCGATCGTCTCGGTCTCGACACCGAAGATCGCGACGGCGGCGGTCGTGACGACCACCGCGACCAGGTGCGCGGGGATGCGGCGGGAGATCTTCCGCAGCGCGTAGTAGAGGGCGAGCGTCGCGCCGGCGATCGTGACCGCGGCGGGCTTCGTCTGCCCGAGGTAGTCGCCGAGGTGGGCGATGACCTCGAAGACGTGCGACTGCGGCGGCGCGGGAAGGCCGAGCGCGCGGGGGAGCTGCCCGATGAGGATGATGACGCCGATGCCGGCCGTGAAACCCTCGATCACCGGGAGCGGGACGAGCCGTATGAAGCGCCCGAGCCCCAGCGTCCCGGCGAGGAGCTGGAGCACCCCGCAGCCGATGCCGACGACGAGGATCGCCCCGAAGCCGTACGACTGGACGATGCTCGCGACGAGCACGGCCATCGCGGCCGCGGGCCCGCTGACCTGCAACGGCGTCCCGCCGAACAGGGCGCACACCACGCCCGCGACGATCGCGGTCACGAGGCCCACGGCGGCGGGGACGCCGGACGCGAGCGCGATCGCGAGCGACAGCGGGACGGCGACGCACGCGACGGTCAGGCCGGCGGCGACGTCGCTGGCGAGCGACCTTCGCGAGAACATCGCCTTCCACTCGGGAAGGAGGCTCCGGATGCCGAGGTCGAGCCTGGGCTGGAGGTGGGAAGTGGCGCGCACGTACCCGAGGCGCAGGCAAGCCCCGAGCCTCGAGCGCGTTCATGGCCGAGCACGGCCGCGCCACCGGCGTCGCCGGTGAAGCGCTTCCCGATCAGCCCGCGCGGTTGCGCCGGCTCTTGTAGAGCTCGATGAGCCCGTTCGTGGACGCGTCGTGCGTCGTGACCGGACCTTCGCTCCGGAGCTCGGGAAGGATCGCGTTCGCGAGCTGCTTGCCGAGCTCGACGCCCCACTGATCGAAGCTGTTGATGTTCCAGACGATCCCCTGGACGAAGATCTTGTGCTCGTAGAGCGCGATGAGCGATCCGAGCGTCCGAGGCGTGACCTTCTGGACGAGGATCGAGGTCGTGGGACGGTTGCCCGGGAAGACCTTGTGCGGGAGGAGCAGCTCGATGCGCTCCTTCGGCAGGCCTTGAGCCTCGAGCTCGGCACGGACCTCGGCCTCCGTCTTGCCGCGCATGAGCGCCTCGGTCTGCGCGAAGAAGTTCGCGAGCAGGATCTCGTGATGGTCCCCCATCGGGTTGTGCGACTCGATGGGCGCGATGAAGTCGCACGGGACGAGGCGCGTCCCCTGGTGGATGAGCTGGAAGAACGCGTGCTGTCCGTTCGTGCCGGGCTCGCCCCAGATGACGGGCCCGGTCGTGTAGTCGGTGATGGTCCGGCCTTCGCGATCCACACGCTTGCCGTTCGACTCCATGTCGCCCTGCTGGAAGTACGCGGCGAAGCGGTGGAGGTACTGGTCGTAGGGCAGGATCGCGTGCGTCTCGGCGCCGAGGAAGTTCGCGTTCCAGACGCCGAGCATCGCGAGGACGACCGGCAGGTTGCGCTCGAGCGGAGCGGTCCGGAAGTGCTCGTCCATCGCGTGGGCGCCGGCGAGCAGCTCCTCGAAGGCGTCCATGCCGATGAAGCACGCGATCGACAAGCCGATGGCGCTCCAGAGCGAGTAACGCCCGCCGACCCAGTCCCAGAACGGGAACATGTTCTCGGCGGCGATGCCGAACTCGACGACCTTCTTCTCGTTCGTCGAGAGCGCGACGAAGTGCTTCGCGATGGCGCTCTCGTCGAAGCCGGGGCGCGAGAGCAGCCATGCGCGTGCCGACTTCGCGTTGGCGAGCGTCTCCTGCGTCGTGAAGGTCTTCGACGCGACGACGAACAGCGTGCGCTCGGGATCGCAGACGCGGAGCGCCTCGGTGAGGTGCGTCCCGTCCACGTTCGACACGAAGTGCATGGACAGGTCGCGCTTGCCGTAAGGCTTCAAGGCCTCCGTCACCATCAGCGGCCCGAGATCGGATCCGCCGATGCCGATGTTCACGACGTGCGTGAACGACTTTCCGGTGTGGCCTTTGAGCTCGCCGCTGCGCAGGCGATCGGTGAAGATGCGCATCTTGGCGAGCACCGCACGGACGTCGGGCATGACGTCCTTGCCGTCGACGAAGATCGGCCGGTCGGAGAGGTTCCGGAGCGCGACGTGGAGGACGGCGCGGTTCTCGGTGAAGTTGATCTTCTCGCCGGCGAACATCTTGTCGCGCCAGCCCTCGACGTCCGCTTGCTTCGCGAGCGCGAAGAGGAGCCGCATCGTCTCGTCGGTCACGCGCTGCTTCGACCAGTCGACGAAGACGCCGCTCGCCTCGTGCGACATCCGGGAGAACCGGCCTGGGTCCTTCGCGAAGAGGTCGCGCAGATGCACGCGCGCTATCTCGTCGCGGTGGCTCTCCAAGGCCTTCCAAGCGGGGGAGGAGGTGAGGGGGCTCGCCATGGCGGCCAAAGATATGCGCGCCTCCGGCGGCGGCAAACCCTCGAGCTCCACCGTGGCCGGCTCGCGCGGCCGGTGGCGCACGCGGCGGCGACGGCGATGGTAGGCTGCGCGTCCGATGGCGCTCGAGCACGCGGCGACGGCTCCCGGACGCTCCGAGGCTCTGCGCGCGTCGCGCGGCGCGCCGGAGGTCTCCATCCGCTGCAAGGGGCTCCGAAAGACGTACGAGGACGGCGTCGTCGCGGTCGACGGGCTCGATCTCGAGGTGAGGCGCGGCGAGTGCTTCGGTCTGCTCGGCCCGAACGGCGCAGGAAAGACGACGACCGTCGAGATCCTCGAAGGGCTCCTCGAGCCGTCGGGCGGCGAGGTCGAGATCCTCGGCCGCCGCTGGGAGACGGACGAGCGCTGGCTCCGCGAGCGGATCGGCGTGTCGCTCCAAGAGACCCACCTGCCCGACAAGCTGACCGTCCGCGAGACCCTCGAGCTCTTCCGCTCCTTCTTCGTCGAGGGGCGCGACATCGACGCGACGATCGATCTCGTGGCGCTCCGCGAGAAGGAGCACGCCAAGTTCGACACGCTCTCGGGCGGCCAGCGGCAGCGCCTCGCCGTCGCGTGCGCGCTCGTCGGTGATCCGACGCTGCTCTTCCTCGACGAGCCGACGACGGGGCTCGATCCGCAGTCGCGCCGGATGCTCTGGGACGTCGTGCTCGCGTTCAAGGAGCAGGGCGGGAGCGTGCTCTTGACGACGCATTACATGGACGAAGCGGAGCGGCTCTGCGACCGCGTCGGCGTCATCGATCACGGAAAGACGATCGCCGTCGGCACGCCGAAGGAGCTCATCGACTCGCTCGGAGGCAGCCAGATCGTCGAGATCGAGGTCGCACGGCCGCCCGCGGAGGAGGCCGCGCGCGATGCCCTCGCGGCGTCGCTCGCACGGCTCCCGGGCGTCGTCTCGTCGCGCTTCCACGGCGGTCGCTTCGTGCTCACGGTCGATCAGCTCCACGTGGCGCTACCGGCCGTCCTCGAGGCGCTCCGGGCGCGGAATCTGGAGCTCGCGAATCTCTCGACGCACCGGGCGACGCTCGAGGACGTCTTCGTCACGCTGACGGGAAGGGCCCTCCGTGAGTGACGTCGAGCGCCGCGCCCGCATGCGAGCGATCGTGCAGCTCGCGCTCGCGCGATTCCGGATCTTCTACCGGGAGCCGGGGTCGATGTTCTGGACGTTCGGCTTCCCGCTCGTCCTCTCCATCGTCCTCGGCATCGCGTTCCGCGACCGCGATCCGGAGCCGGTCGTCGTCGCCGTGGAGGTCGCGGCCGAGGACGCGCGTGCTCGCGCAGAGCACGCGCGGGAGATCCTCGCGCGATCGGACGACGTGAAGGTGAAGGTGATGTCGCCCGAGGAGGCGAGCGCCGCGCTCCGCACGGGGAAGGTGAGCCTCGTCGTCACGCCCTCGACCGACGGGTATGCGTATCGATGGGATCCGACGCGCCCGGAGAGCCGCCTCGCGCGCTCGGTGACGGACGACGTCCTCCAGCGCGGGGAAGGGCGGCAGGACGCGTACGAGCCCACGTCGTCGATCGTCACCGAGCCGGGCTCTCGGTACATCGACTTCCTGGTCCCGGGCCTCGTCGGGCTCGGCCTCATGTCGACCGGCCTCTGGGGGATCGGCTTCGCGCTCGCCGAGATGCGCACGAAGAAGCTGATCAAGCGCCTCGTCGCCACGCCCATGAGGCGCAGCGACTTCTTGCTGTCCTTCTTGCTGGTGCGAGCGCTCCTCCTGCCGGTCGAGCTCGCGCCACTGCTCGCGTTCGCATGGCTCGTCTTCGACGTCGGTGTGCGTGGCAGCTTCCTGACGCTCGGCATCACGGCGCTGGTCGGCGCGCTCACGTTCGCGGTCATGGGCCTCTTTTTCGCGTGCCGGGCGGACAACCCGCACGTCGTGAGCGGCCTCATCAACATCGTCTCCTTCCCGATGTACCTCTGCTCGGGCGTCTTCTTCTCGTCGTCCCGTTTCCCCGACGCCGTGCAGCCGATCATCGGGCTCTTGCCGCTGACCGCGCTGAACGACGCGCTGCGCGCGACGATGATCGACGGAGCGGGCTTGGCCGACGTCGCGGGAAAGCTCGGCGTGTGCGCGACGTGGGGCATCGTTTGCTTCGTGCTCGCGATTCGGTTGTTCAAGTGGCGGTAGCTGGATCGCGAGACGCGCACGAGGCGAGAGAAGCGCGTGCCCTCGTCTCGGCCATGTCGATCGAGCGCGTGCCTTCAGTCGTCCTTCGTCGGGAGGCTGTCGGTCGGAACGGGCGTGGGCGGCGGCGAAGGAGGCGCGGGCTCGGTCGCCGGCGGTTCGGTCGGCGTCGCGGTGGCGGTCGCCGGAGGCGGAGCCGGCTTCTTCTGGGGCTTCGGGCGGGGGCGCGGCTTGGGAGGCGTGGAAGCGGACGCGCTCGAAGTCGGCGGCGCCGGAGGCAGCGAGCCGACGGGCGCGACGCTCGCGCTCTCTGCGGCGGAGGCGGACGCGGGAGGAGACGCGTCGGCCTCGGCGGTCGATGCGCTGGCGGCGTCGACCGCGGACGGACGGCTGGCGTTCGCGTCGGGTTGGTGGACGACGAGCGCCCACGTGGCGAGGCCCGCCGCGCCTCCGACGACGATGGGCAAGAGCACGCGCAGCGGACCGTTCTGGCGCTCGGGGACGATCGTGGAGAGGAGCGGGCCCGGCGCGGACGTGGCGAGCGCCGGCCGCGCCGGAGCCGGCGGGACCGACGCGATGCCGTGTGGTGGGGGCACCGAGGCGTGCGCTGCCTCCGGCATCGGGAAAGACCCGTGGAGCGCCGGAGGCGGCCCCGAGCGTGTCGCGACGCCCGGCATCGGCTCGCCGGCGCCGGGGCCGGGCGGCGGCGGCTGCGAGCCGTGGAGCGGCGGGTACGCTGGCGGCGGGGCGGAGTGCGGCGCCGCGGACGGCGGACCTCCGATGCCGACGACCGGCGCGGGAAAGACGGGGGCCGCGCCGATGCCCGGCGTGGTCGCGTTCGACGGGGCAATCGCCGGCGGCGGGTCGGGCGGCGCTCCCGCGGCCGGGCGCGGGGCGGGCGGTGGCGGCGTGCTCCTTCGGCCGAGGCGCGGGACGGTCGCGAGGTCGGTGCCGTCGGCGGCCTGAGCGAGCGCCTCTCGGAAGAGCTCTGCAGGGTCCTGCTCGACGTCGGGAGCGAGGATCACGCGTTCGACGGTCGCGACCTCGGTCTTGCGCGGCGTCTCGAACTCGTCGTGCCGCGGCATGCGCTCCGTCACCGGCGGCTCCGGAGCCGTGGACGGCGGCACCGAGATGCGGCGGCGCTGGAGCGCGTCGTCGCGCAGCGCGAACGTCGGATCGTCGTCGCTCGGCGTCACCGAGCGAGCAGGGGGCGGCTTGGACTCGCGCTCGCCGAGGGGCGCGCCGCGACGCTCGGTGGTCTCGTCGTCGAACACCTCTCCCGCCGGCCGTGCGAGCGTGGGCTCGTCCTCGTCGCCGCGTCGGGTCGGCACGAGCGAGTCGGCCCCTCGCCGGGTGGGCGCCATCGCGTCGAGCGTCGGCCGATCGAGCGTGGCGGTCTCCTCCGCATCGAGCGCCATGCGCGCACGGCGCAGCGCCTCGCGCATCGACTTCGCGTCGGGCCAGCGGTCGGCGCGGTCGAACGCCAGCGCGCGATCGATGACGGCCGCGACCGCGCGAGGGATCGTGGGCATCACGTCGCGCAGCGGCCGCGCCGGCATCCGCGCGGTCGCGATGAGCCTCGACTTCGCGTTGTTCCCCCGATGCACCGGTTCGCCGGTGAGCACGGTGAAGAGCGTCGCGCCCGCGCTCCAGATGTCGCTCCGCACGTCGACGTCCTCGCGCCTGCCGAGCGCTTGCTCCGGCGGCATGAAGGCGGGCGTGCCGAGGACCATGCCGATGCCGGTCATGTCGCTCGAGCTCTGGCCGTCGTTGAAGCGAGCGACGCCGAAGTCGAGCAGCTTGACCTGGTTCTTGCGCGTGAGAAAGACGTTCTCCGGCTTCAGATCCCGATGGAGGATCTGGTGATCGTGGGCCGCCGCGAGCACGTCGAGCATCCCATCGGCGATCTCGAGCACCTCTCCGAGAGGGATGCGCCCGCCGAGCCGGCGCCGGCGCTGCTCGAGGTTCTCTCCTTCGAGCAGCTCGAGGACCATGAACACGGAGCCGTCCTCGGCCACGTCGTCGTCGATGGCCCGGACGACCCCCGGGTGGTCGATCGCGTTGGCGAAGTACCCCTCCCGCCGGAAGCGCTCGACCATCGAGGGGTCGTCCGCGAGCTCGCGGTGGAGGATCTTGAGCGCGACGCGGCTGCCGTTGCGGTGGGTCGCCGCGTACACGTTCGCCATCGAACCGGTGGCGATGAACGCATCGATCCGGTACTTGTCCCGGACCATCGTTCCGACGCGGCGGCGTGCGCGTTGTCCCGGCCCCTCCGCCAAACCTGACCTGCCTCCTTCTCGGGCGACTCTCCCCGACGCTGCCCGGGGAGCGCAAGGACTCTACTTCTCGAAACGACGATTGATCGTACCATGCCCGGCACGCGGCATGCGGGTCCACCTCGTCGACGGGACGTTCGAGCTCTTCCGCGCGCACTTCGCGCCGCGGCCCGGCAAGGTCGTGCGCGGCGTCGACGTGAAGGCCACGGTCGGTTTCGTCGGCTCGATGCTCGCGTTGCTCGAGGAGCGCGCCGAGGAGGTGACCCACCTCGCGATCGCCTTCGACAACCCGATCGTCAGCTTCCGCAACGAGCTGTTCGAAGGGTACAAGACCGACGAGGGCGTCCCGCCCACGCTCCGCGCGCAGTTCGACCTCGCGGAAGAGGCCGCGCGCGCGCTCGGCATCGTGGTCTGGTCGATGGACCGCTACGAGGCCGACGACGCGCTCGCGACCGCCGCCACGCGCTTCGCCGGCCCCGACACGCAGGTTCGAATCCTCACGCCGGACAAGGACCTCGGCCAGGTGCTCGCCTCCGATCGCATCGTGCAGGTGGATCGCATCCGCCGGCGGGTCATCGACGAGGCGACCCTGCGCGAGCGCCGCGGCGTCGCTCCGTCGAGCATCCCCGATCTGCTCGCGCTGGTCGGCGACGACGCCGACGGCATCCCGGGCATCCCGGGGTTCGGCGAGAAGACGTCCGCCACGCTCCTCGCTCGTTACGGGACCATCGAGGCCATCCCCGACGATCCGGCGAAGTGGGACGTCAAGGTGACCGGCGCCCCTCGACTCGCGGCGACGCTCGCAGCACGCCGCGAAGACGCGCTCCTCTACAAGCGCCTCGCCACGCTCGTGCGCGACGTCCCGCTGCGCGAGTCGCTCGAGGACCTCGAGTACAAGGGCGCCCCGCGCGCAGCCTTCGAGGCGCTCTGCGAGAAGCTCGAGCTGCGGTTGCGGTGGACGAGATTTCGCGACTGACTTCGTCAGTCGCGAGTCCTCAGTCCTCAGACCTCGGTCCTCGGTTTGCGCCGCCTTCGGCGGCGGGATCGGGAGGATGGCCGTCGCCAGTCCTCATCACTGGAGACTGGAGTCTGGAGACTGAAGTCTGCCCTCAGAACGTCACCCCGAACACGTCGCGGAAGCGCACGTAAGGCTCGCGGTTGGGATCGACGTCGGCGAGGCCGACGCGGCAGGAGATGGTTTCGCCGTCGCCCCAGGGCCACCAGAGGCCGTAGACGAGCAGGCCGTTGACCGGGCCCGTCGACAGCGCGAGCTGTCCGTGGCGGATGCCGCCGGCGCGCTCGACGACGTCGCGGAGCTGCTGTGGCGCGCGCGCGATCGTCGTGGCGGTCCACTCGTTCTGGAGGGCCACCTGCACCGCCTTTCGCGCTTGCGGCTCTTGCTCGGTCGTGAAGGAAGACGTGATGCAGAGCAGCCGCGGGTCCCAGCTCCAGCCGCGCGTCGGCCACAAGGCCTTCATGCGAATCAGGCTGTCGAACACCGGCTGCCAGGCGTCGTTCCAACCACGAATGGTCATGCGGGCAGTCTAGAACACTCTCGACCCTGCCATACAGGATTCGACGCGACGCGCCGTCTCCGGGTGGCGGGAGAGCTACCACTCCCGTGCAGGTCGAAGCGGTCGTTTCGGTTTGCGCGTGGCTCAGTAACGTACGATCGGACCTTTGGCCAAGCCGCCGTTCGGGGCACGCGCGTAGAGCCGGAGGTAGGTGCCGGGCCGCAGGTTGCCCGTGTTCGGGACGTAGAGCTTGAGGTGATGGGGGCCGGGCGGCAGGTAGCCGAGCGTGCCGCCGTCGCCGTTGATGAAGCGCCCATTTTCGACGACGGCGATCCAGACCGTGAGACGTCCGACGTCGACGACGCTGCCCAGCTCGTGCGGCAGCTCCTCGTGCCCGATGATGGTGTCCGCGCGGAAGCCATAGAGAGGCTCGCCCTTCTCGTCGACGCTGATGAGGTAGAGGGCGTCGGCGGGGCCTTCGACGGTGGCGCGGAAGACGAGATCACGGTTGCCGTCGGGGCGGATGCCGCCGTCGCGCATCGCGATCTTGTCGACGTTGAGGTTCTCGATGTCGACCGAGAACGCCGTCACCTTCGTCGACTCGGGCGGAGGAGGTGCCGGGCGCGACTTGAGCCGGATGGGCGTGTCGGCCTGGGCGACGTTCGGGTCGGACGGGGAACAGGCCCCGAGCGCGAGGGCCGAGAAGAGGGCGAGCGTCGCACGGGCGGCGACGCGGCGGCGCGGTTGGAACCCGAGGCAGGCGGTCGAAGCCGGCGGTCGCATCTCCGACGTTTTACCCTCTAGGGGCCGAGCACGACAACGAGGCTTCGTGCTCGAGTAAAGTCGACTCATGCGGACGCTCTCACCCTCGCCACGCGCGTTCGTCGATCCGGCGACGGGTGCGCCCGCCTTCGGCTCCTACGAAGGGAAGCTGCCGAGGATCGATCTCGGCGGGGGCCTCGTCGATCGCGCGCTCCGCCGCAAGCGCTGGGTGTGGATCGCGCTCGCGTCCGAAGAGATGTGGCTGTCGGCGGCGATCGTGCGGATGGGCTACGCGACGAGCGCCTTCGCGTTCGTGTTCGATCTGCGCGAGAGGAAGATGCTCGTCGACGAGACGATCGTCGCTCCGCCGCGCATGGCAAAGGTGGCCGACGACCCGCACGAGCCCGGAACCCTCGCGCGCTTCGGCTTCGGCGCGCGGCGCCTCGCGATCGAGCGGAGAGGGGAGGTTTGGGAGCTCCGCGGGCGCGTGGGCTCGCTCGAGATCGACGCGTGCGTGGACGAGTCGGAGGCGCCTCCGCCGATCGCGGCCATCGCTCGGCTCGGCCCCGGGCTCGCCTCGGCGACGGAGAAGCGAGCGCTCGCTCGCGCGCGCGGGAGCGTGACGGCCGCCGGCAGGCGCTTCTCCCTCGAAGGCGCGCTCGGCGGCTACGACTACACGAACGGAGCGATGCCTCGGCACACGCGCTGGCGGTGGGCCTTCGCGATGGGGCGCGCGAAAGACGGAGAGGTGGTCGCGTTCAACGTCGTCGAGGGCTTCGTCGGCGAGGCGGAGTGCGCGGCGTTCGTGGGCGGGCGCGTCCTGCCGATCCACGAGCCTCGGTTCGACTTCGACGCCCGCAATCCGAGCGCCGCGTGGCGGCTGCGCGGCGAGGGCGTCGACCTCGTGTTCGACGTCGGGGCCGTGCACGCCCAGCACACCAACCTGTTCTTCGTCCGGTCGCGCTTCCTCCAGCCCGTCGGCACCTTCCGCGGGACGATCCGGGCCGGCGACCGCGACCTCGAGCTCGACGGCGTCCCGGGCGTCGTCGAGGACCAGGACGTGCTCTGGTGAGCCCCGGTCAGCCGAAGACGAACGCTGGGGCGACCAGGACGACGGTGATGACGACGGCGCTGACGATTCTCTGGAGCGGTGCGTCCATGGCGACAGCCGCTCCTACGGACGAGGCCGGCCGAGGATCTCGCGTCGCGTTCGGCAGCGTGTAGATTGTCCGCTCCCATGGCGTCCTCGAACGAGCCGCGCGGGCAGACCGAGGAGCTTCCGCGCGTCCTCTCGCTCCGGGACGCGACGATGCTGGTCGTCTCGTCCGTGATCGGCGTCGGTATCTTCCTCACACCCGGCGACGTCGCGCGGCAGTTCCCGGACACCGGCTGGTTCTTCTTCGCCTGGATCCTCGGCGGGGTGCTGTCGCTGGCGGGAGCGCTGGCGAACGCCGAGCTCGGCGCGATGTTCCCGCGGGCGGGCGGCAACTACGTCTACCTCACGGCCGCTTACCACCCGATCGCCGGCTTCCTCGTCGGCTGGCTGTCGTTCTTCGCGATCTTCGCCGGGACGGTCGCGACGCTCGCGATCGGATTCACGATCTCGCTGTCGAACCTCGTCGCCCTTTCGTCCGCGGCGAAGATCGTCATCGCGATCGCGGTCATCTGGATCGCATCCGCGGTGAACGCCTGGGCGACGCGCGCCGGCGCGGCGGTGAACACGTCGACGGCGTACCTGAAGATCGCCGCGCTCGTCGTGATCGTCGTCCTCGGGCCGATCCTCGGACACGAGCGCATGGCGTCCGACCCGTTCGCGAGCGAGGGATCGGTCTCGTTCTCCGCCTTCGGCGTCGGGCTCGCGCCGGTGCTCTTCTCGTATCTCGGCTGGAACGCGAGCGTGTACGTGGCCGGAGAGATCGAGTCGCCCGGCAAGAACCTGCCCCGATCGCTCTTCCTCGGGCTCGGCATCTGCACCGCGATCTACGTGCTCGTGACGGCGACCTACGTCGCCGCGGTCGGCATGCGCGCGCTGCCCGGGATGCCCGTCGCGGGGATCCAGGCGGGCAATGTCCTGTTCGGCGCGAAGGGCGGGGCGATTCTGGCGATCGTGATGATGGCCTCGATCTTCGGGACCGTGAGCGCGAACGTCCTCGTCGGGCCGCGCATCGCCTACGCGATGGCGACCGACGGTCTCTTCTTCCGCGCGGCCGCGAAGCTCAACCGAACGCGGACGCCCCATGTCGCCGTCATCGGGCAGGCGATCGTGGCGACCGTGCTCGTCGTGGCCTTCCGGGCCGACAGCGAGAGCCTCGAGAAGGTGCTCCGCTACACGACGTTCGCGATCGTGCTCGCGACCATCGCGGATACGTGCGCGCTCTACGTCCTCCGACGTCGCGAGCCCGATCGCGAGCGCCCGTACCGGGCCGCCGGCTACCCGATCGTGCCGCTCCTCTACATCTTCGCGAACGTGGCGATTGCGATCTCGATGGTGATCGGGGAGCCGGTCGAGTGCCTGACGAGCGTCGCCGTGCTCCTCGCGGGCGCGCCGATCTACGTGCTCTTCCGCTGGCGCGCTCGAGCACGTTGAGCTCCGGTCGTGCTCGCGAGCACGCTCAGCCGCGATAGACCTCGTCCTGCTCGATGCGCGACAGGACCCAGTCGAACTGCCCCGTCGTGACCTTCACCTTGCAGTAGTTGCACACGCCCGCCATCGAGATGTCGAGCGGCGCTCCGCAGTTCGGGCACGACTTGTCCGTCTTCGGCGGGCCCTTCCTTCCGCGCCCGCGGATGAGGGTCCAGTACTCGGTGTAGTACCGGACGTTCGTGCGGCTCCCGCTCACGATCTGGTTCGTCGCGTCGCTGACCGTGTAGTCGAGGCTCGACGCGTAGAGGCGCACGGTGACGGCGTCGAAGAACGCGTCCTGCGTGACGTTCGCGAGCTCGATGTTCGAGATGCGCGCGTTCTCGGTGATGTTGCGCAGGCCTTGGCGCTTGTACTCCTCGACCCAGAAGGTCTGGGTCGAGAAGAGCGCGTCGCTCATGAACGGACGCATCTTCGCGAGGTCGCGTGCGGCCCACGCGACCTGGAACTCGTTGAAGATGAGGGCGATCCGGGCCGTGAGCCCTTGCCAGGTCGTGCTCGGGTCCGCGGCCATGAGCGCCGCGAAGCGCTGGTGCGCGCCCGGGTCGACGATCGTCGGCAGATCCGTGCCCACCTCTTGGACGTCGCTCGTGAGCATGGGGCCGCGGGCCTCCGTCGACAGGACCGTGATGCTGTCGACGACCCAGTCGAAGTTGCCGCCCGTGACGTTCGCACGGCAGTGGTTGCAGACGCCCGCCGCGACGACGTCGAGCGGCGCGCCGCAGTTCGGGCAGCCGATGACGCGCGCCTTGTCGGGCGTCCTCGACTTGGCGTCGCGCCGCCGGACGAGCATCCACTCCTCGTGCGTGTAGACGGCCGACTCGCCGTTCGGCCTGCGGATGGCGTAGTTCGTCTCGAACGCGACGCGCACCCAGACGTGGCTCGAGGTCGGATCGAGGCCGCGCACGTCCTCGATCGACACGGAGCCGACGATGACGTTCGTGATCTCGCCGCCCGGCGGGACGAGCGCGGACATCGCCTGCGGAGAGAGGTAGGGCTGATACCGGGCGAGCTGCCCGCGCCCGTGCGCCGTCTTGATCTCGGTGTAGAGCGCGACGAGAAAATCGTCGAAGAGGACGAGCGAGAAGTTCGGGTCGGTGTGCTGGAGCTGGAGGAGCTGCCGGCGCGGCGAGACGCGGTGCATCGGCGCGGGCGGCCGCCAGTGCGTCACCGGCGCGGCCGTCGACCACGACGAAGCCGTGCGGGCCCTCGACGCCAGCACCCACACGATGAGGACGATGATGAAGATCGGCAGGGTGAAGATCCCGCCAACGCTCCCTCCGCCGCTCGAGTAGGAGCCGGAGCTCGAGCCCGAGTAGTACCCCGACGAGCTCGAGGTCGACCGGAAGCCGCCCGACGACGACCCGGAGCGGCTCCCGCCGCTGAAGGAGCTGCCGCCGCCGGGCCGCGCGTACGCGACGACGTCGTCGTCGTGCGCGAGCGCGTCGCTCGCCCAGGCGAGGTGGCCGCCGGCGACGACGACGCCGAGCCAGAGGACGAACAGGCGAAGGCCTGCGAGCGAGCGCCGCTTCCAGAACCGCACGCGCATCACGACTTCTTCTCCGTCTCGAAGAGCGGCGCGTCCGGCAGCTCGTTCACGTCGTCCGGACGCCGCGGGTACTTCTCCTCGAGCACCGGCCCGAGCGAGGTGAGCGCCGTGACGAACGCGCCGAGGTCGAGCTTCGCGACCGCCTGCTCCAGCGCCGCGACGCAGCGGTTCCAACCTTCGCCGAGCTTCGAGGCGTCGATGCCGACGTCGGGCACGACGCAAACGGCACGCTCGAGCTCGGACACGAAGACGAGGATGCCCGAGCGATCCCGCGTGCAGGAGATGCCCTGCTCGACGAACTGCGCCCTCGCGACCGTGCGCGTCCGCTCGTCGCGCTTCTTCTTCGGCAGGAGGAGGCGCTTCAGCGGGGCGATCTTGTTCACGACGATCGAGGTCACCGCGAACGCCATGAACGTCTCCACCGGCATGAGGTTCTCGTCGAGCTCTGCCGGGTGGTACATGAGGACGGCGAGCGTGATCATCGCGGCGATCACGCCGGCGAGGAGATCGATTTCGCGGTACTCGTCGGACCGAGCCCGGACGGAGACGACGATCTCCGCGCAGCTCTTCGACTCCACGTCGCGAACGGCCTCCACGATCCTGCGTTTCGCTTCGTCGGTGAAGAAGGTGCCCATGCTCCTGGCCACGTCGGGCCGCGATGTTATGGGCGACCGCGCGCCGCTGTCGACAGGCGGCGACGGGGGCTGTGGTGGAAAGCAACGATCTTTCGGCGCCCGGTGGTGCGAGGGGCGAGTCTGATCCAGACTCGAGTCGTGCGCCTCGGGATCCTCGTCATCAGCTGCTCGGCGGGCCTCGCTGCTTGCGCGCACGCGCGCGAAGAGGTCCACGTGACGACCGTGAGCGCGCCGACGGCTTCGGTGATGGAGGAGCGCGAGATCGTCGCCGTCGACATGCCTCCTCCGCCTCCGGCGCCGGAGCCGGCGCCCGTGAGCCGACCGCGGCTCTCGCGGACGATCACGCTCGGGGAGACCCAGTACGCGCCGGCGGCGCCGCGACAGGAGGCAGCGCCTCGATCGCCGAACGTCGTCGTGAACAACAACGTCTACGTCCAGACCGCGCCGCAGTGGCAGTGGTACGGCGGGTACGGCGGCTACACGTACGGCGGGTACGGCTCGTACGGGCGGACCACGACGTTCTACGACGGCCCGCGCTGGGGCAGCTCCGGCGGCGGCGCTCGCCCGCAGTGGGGCTCGACGGGATGGGAGGGCGCCGGACGCACCGCAGCGCCGGGGCAGACGCCGGGCGTGGGTGGGAACTGGCCGACCGTGCCGAGCTATGGACCTGCCCAGATGAAGTGAGGCTCTTGTAACGTGTCCGTCCGATGGCGACGGCGGGCGTCGACTTCTTCCGCGTCGATCGAACGGGGCCGACGAAGAGGCTGCTCGCCATCGCCGGCGCCCTCGTCACCATCGGAGCGACCTCGATCGGGGCCCACCTCGTTCACCGCCTCGAGCCCGGCGTCGCGCACTTCGTGAGCCTCGCCGGAGGGCTCACCGTCGCCGTCGGGCTCATCCTCGGGTTCGGGGCGATGGCGATGATGATCTTCGAGAACGTCTATCTCCTCATTCGCCAGGACGGCGTCGTCTGCCACGACAACGGGAAGGAGACGACGATTCCTTGGGACGAGCTCGAAGAGGTGCGGCTCGAGGAAGAGAGCGGGATCGTCGTGCTCGAGAGGAAGGGAGGGGAGCCGCTGCGATGGTTCGCCGGGAAGGAGGCTCGGCTCGTGCGGGACAAGGTGGCCGAGGCGAAGAGGAAGGCAGTGCACGGATTGCTTCGGCAGGACTAGGAAAGCCGGGATCCGGTTCCGGATCCGATTCCGGATCCGATTCCGGTTCCGGATCCGGATCCGGATCCGATTCCGGTTCCGGGTCCGGATCCGGATCCGGATCCGATTCCGGTTCCGGGTCCGGATCCGATTCCGGATCCGGTTCCGGATCCGATTCCGGTTCCGGATACCGGGGTCCGGCATCCGCCTTCCCGCCGCAGCGTGCTGGTTTCTCTCGGCCCCGAACGGGGCACTTGACCCTGTAGTCGACTACAACCCGCATACTTTCGGCATGAGCGACGGGACCTTCACGATCGGCACGCTGGCGAAGCGCGTGGGGGTCGGCGTAGAGACCATTCGTTACTACGAGCGCATAGGCATCCTTCCGGAGCCGAGGCGGACGAGAGGTGGCTATCGTCGCTACGGCAACGACGCCGTGGCGCGACTCCAGTTCATCCGCCGTGCCGCTCGGCTGGGCTTCACGCTGACCGAGACGAAGGAGCTCCTCGATCTTCGAGCACGGCGAGGAGCCTCCTGCGGCGCCGTCCTCGCTCGAGCGGAAGGGAAGCTCGCGACAATCGATCGGAAGCTGAGCGAGCTGAAAACGCTCCGCGATGCCGTGGCGCGCCTCGTGCGCACGTGCTCCGGGAAGACCGTCGAAGATTGCTCCATTCTCGCGGCTCTCGCAGAGCCCGAACATCCAGAAGGAACGTCCCCATGTCCGCCACGTCGTCCAGCGCCTCCAGCCCGTCGTCTTGTCTCGCGTGTGTCGAAGCGTGCGAACGCTGCATCGAAGAGTGCCTAGCGAAGGACGCCGCGGCCCATGCGGCGTGCATTCGGGCGTGCCGTGACTGCATCGACGCCTGCCTCTTGGCCGCCAAGCTCGAAGCGCGAAGCAGCCCCCTCGCCGCCGAAGCCAAGCGCCTCTGCAAGCTCGCGTGCGAAGCCTGCGCGAAGGAGTGCGCCAAGACGGGCTGTTCGTCGTGCGCGACGGTCTGCCAGCGCTGCGCCAACGCGTGCTCGTGATCGCCGCACACCGAGCACCCTGCTTCGAAACGCTCGCTCGTGAGCGAAGACGTGATGCGGGCCGCCGGTGCTCGACCGGCGGCCCCGCGGGTTTCAGCGAGTCCTGTAGGCGAGCTTGTAGAGGGTGGCGATGATCCGGTCGACCGCGTCGATCTCGCGCGACAGGCTATCCGTCTCGAGGTAGCCCGCCGCGTGTGCGATGCGGAGCCCGAGGATGACCTCGCGGCCGCTGTTCATGGCGCTCTCGAGCCGCGTGGTGCGGTTGCCTCCGACGGCGAGCAGCCCTTCGCCGGCGTTGAGCCCGACGGAGTTGGCGGCGCGCATCATCTGCTTGGCGAGATCCGGATCGCGTCGCGCGATGACGCGGCACAGCCGGTGAACCGCTCCGACGGTTTCGACGATGTGATCGAGGATGACGAGCTTCATGCGGCGACTCCTTTCGAGCGCCGGGCGCCTCGGCCCGGCTTCGCCGCCCCAAAGCGCAGGTTCCGTGACGGCGGCCGTGCGAGACCGTCGCGAAGCTCCTGATCCTTGCGAGCGCCGAAGACTGCGCGCCGCGCGTAGACCTGACGGAGCCGCCGGCGCGGAACCTGCGCGCCGAGGCGGAGCCGGGCCGAGGCGCCCGGCGCGAAGCCCGCCGCGAATCACGCGAGAGGTCCGGACCCGGACCCGGAACCCGGTCTCCGGACCCGGAATCGGAATCGGATCCGGATCCGGATCCGGAATCGGAATCGGATCCGGATCCGGAATCGGAATCAGATCCGGATCCGGAATCGGAACCGGATCCGGTCTCAATCCCCGGCAGCGTGCTCGAACTGGTACCGCGCGGGATCGTTCCCGTGAACGCGCACGATGGTGCGCCGCTCGTCGAGCGTGGCCACCGCGTAGGCAGCGGCGGGCCGCCCGGGCGCGTCCTCGTCGAGGTTCTCGATCAGGCTCTGAATCGTGACGTACGGGATGCCTCCGATCACGTCGAGGTGGTTGCGGTGCACGTGCCCGTTGAACACGATGCGAACCTTGCCGCTCCGCTCGAGAATCTGGCGCAGCTCTTTGCGCTCGTGGACGAGCGCGGCGTGCTCGCGGCCGCGGAACCAGTACGAGTCGGACAGGTCCTGCTCGCTCGCCGAGTGGTGCATGAGCACGATCGTCGGGAGCGTCGTCTGCGCGAGATCCTTCTCGAGCCACTCGAGCTGCGCGTGGGGGATGCGGATGTCGACGTCCTTTCGCTCGATCGTGTGCAGGACGACGAGGTGGAAGCCGTTGCGATCGAGCGAGTAATGGAGCTGGCCGTCGCGGCCCCAGATGCGCGTGAGGTCTTCGCGCGTCAGGTTGATCGTGTCGTGGTTGCCGGCGACGTTCACGAGCTCGGCGTTCGCCGTGCGGAGGATGGCCTGGCACTCGGTGTATCGGGCGAGGTCGGCCTCTCGGGTCTCGTCCTCGATGTCGTCTCCGAGGTTGACGAGCAGGTCGGGGCGGACGGTCTCGTTCATCGCGCGGGCGACGGAGCGGGTCAGCTCGGCCGCGTGATGGGTGAGCTTTCGGAGCTTGCCCTCGTGATAGGCCTTCGGGCCGAAGTGGAGGTCGGTCACAAAGCCAATCTTCAGGGCCATGGCTCACCATGGTAGCGTGCGCTCATGCGTCCCGTCCTCATCGGAGCCGGTAGGGGAAGCCGACTCGAGCACAGGACCGAGGAGGTCCCGAAGACCCTCGTGCACGTCATGGGCCGGCCGATGCTCGACTGGATCCTCGAGGCTTTGGCCGAGGCCGGGTTCACCCGCAAGGACGTGGTGTTCGTCTGCGGGTACAAGGCCGACGTCCTCAAGGCCAGGTACCCCGAGTTCACCTACGTCGAGAACGCCGACTGGGAGAACAACAACATCCTCGAGTCGCTCGTCTGCGCGCGCGAGCACCTCGGCGGCGGCTTCGTCTCGTCGTACACGGACATCGTCTACCGCGGCTCGGCGGTGAAGGACGTCGTCGCGTCGCCGCACGACAAGGTGCTGGTCTGCGACACCGACTGGCGCCGCCGCTACGTCCGGCGGACGAAGCACCCGGAGAACGACGCCGAGAAGATGCGCGCCGACGGCGATCGCGTCATCGAGATCGCGCGCACGATCCCGAGCGAAGAGGCCGCGGGCGAGTTCATCGGCGTCGCCAAGTTCACGGCCGACGGAGCGCGCGAGATGCTCGCCGCCTACGACGAAGCGAAGGCGACGTGCGAGACGCTCGGCGATCGTCCGTTCAAGAAGGCGTACCTCATCCACCTCTGGCAGTGGATGATCGAGCGCGGCGCCGTCTTCCACCGCGTGAACACGCACGGCGGCTACATGGAGCTCGACACGCTCGAGGACCTCTCGCTCGCCGAGACCTGGTGGAGGGGCGGGTCCTGACCCGGTCGCCGGTCGCGGTCTCCGACGGAAGCCGATGGAAGTCGAGCTCGAGGGCGTCACCAAGCGCTACGGCGACGATCCGAAGGGCGGTGGTCCCGCCCTCCGGAACGTCTCGCTCGGCGTCCGCAAGGGCGAGCTCCTCGTCGTGGTGGGGCCGTCGGGGTGCGGGAAGTCGACGACGCTCCGGATCATCGCCGGTCTCGAAGAGGCGGAGTCGGGCATCGTCCGCATCGGCGGCAAATCGATGGCCGGCGTGCCGCCGCAGGACCGCGACGTCGCGATGGTCTTCCAGGGCTACGCGCTCTACCCGACGATGACCGTCCGCGAGAACATCGAGTTCCCGCTGAAGATGCGCAAAGTGGACCCGGCCGAGCGGCGCAAGCGCGCGGACGAGGCCGCGGCGCTGCTCGGGCTCGGGCGGCTCATGGATCGCTATCCGGCGGAGCTCTCGGGTGGAGAGCGCCAGCGCGTCGCGATGGGGCGCGCCATCGTGCGCCGCCCGCGCGTGTTCCTCTTCGACGAGCCGCTCTCGAACCTCGACGCCGCGCTCCGCCAGGAGCTGCGCGTGAACATCGGCGTCCTCGTCCGCGAGCTCGGGGTGACTGCGATCTACGTCACCCACGATCAGGTCGAGGCGATGACGCTCGCCGATCGGATCTGCGTCATGAGGAAGGGCGAAATCCAGCAGATCGCGCCGCCGCGCGAGATCTACGAGCGCCCCGCGACGAGCTTCGTCGGCACCTTCATCGGTGCGCCGAAGATGAACCTCCTCGAGGCGACGGTCTCCGGCGACACGATCGAGGCGGGGCCCTTCCGCCTCGCTGCCCCATCGGGGAAGAGGCTGCCCGAGCGCGTCGTCGTCGGCGTGCGCCCCGAGGACGTGCGGCTCGTCGAGCCGGGCGACGAAGGCGCGACGAAGCTCGAGGTCGCCATCGCCGAGCCGCTCGGCGCCGAGACGAACTTCGTCCTCCGCACCGGCGACTTGCAGCTCCGCGCGCGCGCGCCGGGCTTCGATCCACGCGCGCCGGGCGCGACCGTGCACGTGTCGCTCGTTGGCGCCAAGCTCCACTTCTTCACGGCCGACGAGGCCGGCGAGCGGATCGGCGGGTCGTGACATGACGATGACGGCGGGTGGGCATCCATGAAGCTCGGTCGACGCGCGCTGCTCGCCGGCGGCGCCGCCGCGCTCGCGACGGGGTGCTCGCGACCGAAGCGCGACGCCGGCGGGCGCGTGCGGCTCCGGCTCTGGTACACGCTCGGCGGGCGGAACCGCGCGGTGCTCCACGAGATCATC